>Ga0105240_10000048_pt1 | contig 237451 bp, 251 predicted proteins | sample KBSC54metaG_FD_80426 | JGI IMG/M metagenome (GOLD analysis project Ga0105240, IMG submission 80426) | Corn rhizosphere microbial communities from Kellogg Biological Station, Michigan, USA - KBS C5-4 metaG | ecosystem: Host-associated > Plants > Roots > Rhizosphere > Soil | place: Michigan...
GCGCCAAATGTCCGTAACTTTTCTGGTGGCTGCCCGCCGCTTGGTTGCAACGGCGTCCACACCGGACCCGGCGCCACGGCATTAACACGCACGCCTTTATCGGCAACCTGTTTTGCTAACGCCTTAGTAAATGCAACAATGGCCGCCTTTGTCGAAGCGTAATCCAGGAGGTTCGGTGACGGCTCATACGCCTGAATCGACGCCGTATTTATAATGCTTGCACCAGCAGGCATGTGTGGCAGCGCAAACTTGCACAACCAAAACATGGCGTAAACATTGACGCGGTAGGTTTGTTCAAGCTGTTCTGTTGTCACGTCAGCAATTTTGTTGACCGAAACTTGTTTTCCGGCAACGTTAGCCAAAATATCCAGACCTCCCAATTCGTCGACCGCTTTTTGTACGAGCTGTTTGCAGAATGCTTCGCTAGAAATATCACCCGGACAGGCGACTGCTTTGCGGCCCGCGGCGGCAATAAGGTCAACTACTTCTTTGGCGTCTGGCTCTTCTTCTGGTAGGTACGACAGGACAACGTCGGCGCCTTCCCGGGCAAATGCAATCGCTGCCGCGCGACCAATACCAGAATCCGCCCCTGTCACTAATGCTTTACGTCCTTTTAACCGGCCACTGCCCTTGTAGGATTTTTCGCCATGATCCGGTTTTGGAGTCATATTTTTAGCAAGCCCTGGCGCAGGCTGTGTTGGCGTCGAAAACTCCGGCCCCGGGTACTGCGTTTTTGGGTTTTGCATAGTGTGCTGATCTTTTTGCATAATACCTCCTCCTGATTATAATAATGCGACGGAGGAAAGGGGGCAGTGGAATTTCGTACAGCATACGCGCGGAGATACTTTGTACCAAGAAAAATACCCCAGATAAAACTGAGGTACTTTTCTTGGTACACCCGACAGGATTCGAACCTATGACCTTTGGCTCCGCAAGCCAACGCTCTATCCATCTGAGCTACGGGTGCATGTTGCAGCCCTAAAAGCGTATTGCTACGTTTTCAAAGCTGCACCTTGAACTTAGAAGGTGCCTTCTGCGTAAACACAGAACAAAAACGACTATAGCACAGATTAGTCGGAGTTAAAAGTGTAAACGCCGCATTAAGGCGTCAATTGGGTCTAAATGTATTTCTTCAAGGGGTAAATGGCTGCCAAGAATATCGACGATCTGCTCGCCATCTTCTTGCGCAAAATACATGCTAATCGCCGGCATAAACCGTTTTACAGGAATCAGCAAGATAGAAAAGAAAGCGTCTTCGGTCAAAATACCAAATGCACGGAAGTCTTCAAGCGAATACGTCTTGTCGTCAATAGTCAAACCGCTGTGATTAAGTGTGTAATGTTTAATTTTTGGCTTGCGAAACGCAAACACGCCAAATGCTAACGCCATCGCAATTACCAAACCAACAACTGTCCAGACCTGTAGCCAAATAGAAATTGCCAAACCCGCGAGCACCACAATAATAAAACCAATTGTCCACCACGCATCTTTAGCGCGATGAATGTACTCCGAAGCCTCCCAGCTTACCGAAGCCTTAGGGTCAACAACTTCTTGCGTTTCTGGCGCGTCAGCCGCGAAGTCTTGCCCAGTAAAAGGCGCTGGTTGTGTCGGGCGGTAAAACCCTTGTTGGTCCCCAGTTGGTTGCTGCGTGTTTGGCTGCATGTACGTAGTATAGCACTCCGCACGCATTTCGCCATAATGTTTATACAACAGATGTGTTACAATAGTTTTTAGTTACGGAGAGGTGTCCGAGTGGTTTAAGGAAACGGTCTTGAAAACCGTCGTGCCAGCAATGGTACCCAGGGTTCGAATCCCTGCCTCTCCGCCAAGAAAATAAGTTCAGATTTTAGTTTGGACTTATTTTTTGTTTGCGCAAATTTCACGATAACCCTCGCCTAACAGATTGATTTCTGCTACAATAAGCCGCAGACCACATCCCACACCAATTGTGGAGGAGTACCCAAGTGGTTGAAGGGGACGGTTTGCTAAATCGTTAGTAGGGAGCAATTTCTAGCGAGGGTTCGAATCCCTCCTCCTCCGCCAAGAAAAATAGACAACGCTTTGTTGTCTATTTTTCTTGTGGAAGGGAAGAATACGTCCTCTAACGCTCCATGAGCGTCAACTGAATCTTTGCCAATGTCAGTGTCATAGATTCAATCTGTACAGCTATTAATAGCAGTCACTGCAAGTACCAAGAGGGCAGTTGTGTACCTCACGTACGCCCGTGTTTGCCATTTTCCAAAGAGCCCAAATGCTATAAACCCACCCGCCAGCAGTCCAAGAGCGTAACCTGTTATTACGTCAAATGGCCATGAAAACGGAATCATAATTCCAAACAGCATACCTAAAAAGAAGCCCTGTACCAGTGCGTAAATGGATAAAATTATATTTTTGAGATTGATATACGACATATTATTTTGTCCCTCATATGTTGCACAGTGACCTGATTGTATTAGGCTCGAAAGCTTGTTAACTCTTTGGTCTGCATAGAGGTTATCATTTATTCCTTCGAATATGCAACGCTGAATATTAGGCGTACTGGTCTGGGCTGCGCCGGCCAGGCTTCTTACAGTCAGTACGCGCCTTTAATCAATATTTTTAAGAGAACGCCATTTGTATTAAAATAAATATATGACCATAACAAATAAAATCTCCGGTGGCGTCGTCCACCGACTACCAGCCGATTTAAAAAAGGCTCTTGCTTCTGACGCAAAGGCTCTTGCTTTGTGGGAAGATATCACGCCGCTCGCACGCAACGAATGGATTTGCTGGACTGTAACGGTAAAACAGCAAAAAACCCGCGATGAACATGTTAAACGTGTTATTTCTGAGCTCAAAGACGGGATGCGACGACCGTGCTGTTGGCTGGGCTGTATTCACCGGACAGATAAGGCTGTCAGCCCTTCGGTGCAATATGTGCTTGGCAAACGGTCCAAAAAATTACCTTAAGCTTTTTAGGCTATGAAGCACGCAAAGGAATGCTGCGTCTTTGCCACTCAAGAATAGACCCAGGCTTTTCGCCATGGGTCTATTTCGTGGCAGGGGAATGCTCCTCAGGCAAAATCGCTACTTATCAAACTCGTAAGCTCGCTTAAAGCTACCATCTTTTTGAGGTATAACTCGGACAAATTCCTTACCTAGATCTTTGTAGAATAAAGATGCATTACCCGTAGAAGTAGGCGTCTTTAATATAGCTTTTACATGAATCGCGGAAAGATCTTGGGTGTAGCCCTGCTTTTCGGTACTTATGCCGCGTTCGTCGACGTTGAATAATGTAACGGTGTCGCCAACTTTAAGGTCGCTGTACTGAATAGTGGCCGACCCATCCATAACATGCACGTCAGTTGCCACATTATACGTTGTTGGGCTTGAAACTACGACGCCTTGGTGGCTAGTGTCAGCAACAACTGTAATGGACCCATTATTTATCTGCTCAATTGTAAGGAACGAGGACGAATAGAATGATTCACCAGGGCTCTTGCTCTTAAGAATTTCTTGAGCCAGGACATTAGACTGCTTAGCGACAAGATCATCTTCACATTCGCCTTGAACCATAGCCACAACTTGATCGTTTGTCAGTGGCGAGTCCTTGCGAATTTCGTAGTAATGCATGTTATCTGCCGCCCCTGGCGTATCATCTGCAACACGACAGCCATCGGTTTTGACCCCAACAATACGATTACCCGTGCTTAGCGTCTGTTCCCCGCCAAAAAAAGATTGTATTGTTGGCCAATTTGCGGCAGCGGCATAGGCTCCGGTCCCCATCACTAATAGTGTGCCGACGGCAGCAGTCGCAAGCATTGGTTTGTGCGCGAATTTCATAAATAAACTTTCTTTTTGGTTAGTGCGCTCAATAGTGTCGAGCACGTTTGTGGTGAATTGTGCGCCCACATTGCGACGAGGCTGTTTTTTTTCTACAGACTCCAGCATTTTTTCTATGTCTTTCATAACAACTCCTTTTTAAGCTGTGTTTTTGCCCTGTAAATAAGGCTTTTTACCGTCCCTTCTGACACCGACATAAGTGTTGCAATGTCGGCATATTTCATGCCCTGCCAGTAGTGTAATCGCACCGCAAGCTGATGTTTTGGTTTAAGCAACGTAACAGCATGTTCTAATTCGTTAAATAGCGCTTGCGTGTCTGGGCCAGGGTGTTTTGATTTTTGGTGAGCAAAAAAATCGTCGTCTACCCGCACTGTTTTTGAATTTTTCCGCAGCACATTCAACGCCTTATTTGTGCCAATCTTAAAAAGCCATGTCGCGAATTTATACTCGCTTTTGTACAGTTTCAATTTAAAATATGCGGTTATGAAGGTTTCTTGGGCGACGTCCTCAGCAGTGTATTCGTCTTGCAAAATTGCAAAACAATGACGATACAAAGCATTTTTATAACGGTCGACCAGTATACCAAATGCTGTGTGGTCACCTTGCAGGCTTTGAGCAATAAGCTCCTTGTCGTCGATTTTTTTGTTCATACTGTATATACAATTGTGTGGGAATTTAGTTGCAGTCTTTGTGTTGGCAATCACTACTTATGAGGTTGCTGCTATAATGACATATCATGCCTGTCATCAAATATACATTTAACAAATTATGAAACTTGGCGAGCTAACCTTTAGTGGTGTCGCTAGCCGGCCCGAACTTTTATCGCCTTCGACACGTGCCTATCTATCAGATACAACCGCCGAAGCCTGGGTTGCCAATATTGACCCAGCCTATCACGACGGCATTGCCTTTTGCGATCATTATAATATTGACCCGACTATTGGCGGTAATTGCATTATTCTTCAGGCAAGTCGGGCTGACAAAAAATGGTATGCTGCGTGCCTAGTGCCGACAGGCAAACGGATTGACGTGAACGGATTCGTCCGTAAGTATCTTAAGGCGCGCCGGGTGTCACTTGCACCAAAAGATGACGCACTTAAGCTTACTGGCATGGAATTTGGCAGTATAAATGTAATTGGTCTGCCAAAGGAATGGCCAATATTCATTGATGCACGCTTGGCAGCAAAGACCTTTGTTGTAATGGGGAGCGGTCTGGTCTCGTCAAAAATGGTCGTTCCGGGATACTTACTAGCTAAATTGCCAAATAGTGAACTCATTGAAGCATTAGGCAAATAGCTTACGACTTTGGCGGCCGCCATGCCGCTACCACCGCATCGACTTGTACGGCGCCAGCCTGTCGCAAAAGTCGCGCTGCGGCTGTAAGCGTCGCGCCCGTCGTACAAACGTCGTCAACGAGCAAAATCTTTGCACCATGTACATCGACGTCAGGTGCTATGCAGAACATTTTTGCACTCTGTTTGTGGCGTTGAACACGGTTTGCACCCAGCTGCCGGGTGCTTTGAACACGTTCGAGTACTTGTCGCGCAGATAAGCCACGAGAGCGCGCAATTGCTTGCCCCAACAAAACCGCCTGATCGTACCCACGTTGCCGCACGCGTTTAGCGGCAGTTGGCAATGGCACAACAATCCAATCGTCGTAGGGGAGCATAGCTAGCATTGCTGTTGTCAGCGGCATATGTGCCTCACGTGAGCGTTCGAATTTTAACAAATGTAAAACGCGTTCAAAATGGCCTTCATATAGTGCCGCCGGCCAGATACAACGTAGGTCAGAAACGCGGTTACAGGCCTCGCACAGCCGCCAATCCTTGCTGGGTTTTGCACACAAAGCACATGCAGGAAACCCTAAATTGTGTTCACTAATTATACAGCTTTCGCATAGTATGTTGTCTTGTTTACCACATGAAATACAATAATTTGGTGCGATAATTGTTATGATTTTCTCTAGTAACGATGTCATTTTTACGTTCCTTTTTGCACTATAATATTGCCATAGTTTGCCCAGTTCCGCTATAATTAGCCTACAAGCAATCATGTGAGCCAAAGAAAGAGGAAGTGGAGGAGAGTGCATATGGCACGAGGACAGAAGCAAAACGACGATTTGCTGATGGAAGACGAGCTTGCCGCGGCCTTCTTGGGTGATGATGACGCAGCACAGGTGGGTGATGATGCGAATACTACTGTCACTGAAGAGAGCTGGGAAGATGAACAGCCTGTCGGCCAATTAGCGGTGGATGTTTTTGAAACCAAAGAAAAACTTATTGTTAAAGCCCGCACTGCGGGGGTCAACAAACAAGATCTCGACGTCAGTATATCTGACGGTATTTTAACGATTAGCGGCACATTAACAAGCGACGAAGAAGACGCTGAGCAGTGGCACTTGCAAGAATGCTACTGGGGCCCATTCTCACGTACAATCGCATTGCCAGTTCAAGTCAAAGAAGAAGAAGTCGAAGCTGTCTTAAAAGATGGCGTACTAACTATCGGCTTTGTAAAAGTTAAACAAGAACAAGCTCGCAAGATCGAAATCATGTAGCCCGTCTTAAAAGCTACTCTAAAAAAAACCGGCATTATAGCCGGTTTTTTAGTTGAGCCAGTTACTCGCAGTAGCACACAGACTTATGCCGACCATCAAAAAACTCCCAGCAATGTGCGGGAGTTTTTTGGTTGAAAAACGTGTTTGTTATTGGCCTGTCGTACCTGTAGCGCCATTTGCATTTGGCGTAAGCTGAGCAGTAACAAAGTTGACTGCAGCATAGGCCAAGAAAGCTACGATGATACCAATGATTGCGTACAAAATAGTGTTCTTTGCACCGGTGACTGCATTTTGGTCGCCGTTAGAAACAACATAGCGCACACCACCGATAATCAACATAACAACGGCGATCGCACCAATGACGAACAGCAAAATGTTGGTCAGTGTAATAAAGATACCACCTTGACCGAATAAGTTACTAGCGCCTGTAGCTGGTTTAGCACAAGCCGCACCTTGCGATGGGCCTTTAGTAATATCCACATTGCCGTTGGCGCCACAGTTGACTGTGTCGGCGGCAAACGATACTGACGGTGCCGCAATGCTTAGCAATAGTGCTAACGCAGGGGTCAGCATAATAACTTGCCCGATTTTTTTAAGAACTGCTTTCATTTAAGTGATGTCTCCTTATGCTTTCTATTTTACCACTTGCGCGATATTTTAATAGGCCGTTTTAAATCTTTTGTAACACAAAATTAACGATAGCGTATGCCAACATAACAACAACCAATCCGACAATCGAATATAAGATAGTGTTTTTGGCGGCTTTAACGTTCTTTTCGTCACCGCCCGAAGTAGTATAGCGCACGCCACCTACAACGATCATGATAACGGCAATTGATCCAGCAACAAATGTAAAGATATTACTAACCGTATTTATAAGACCGCCAACCGATGGCGATCCGGCGACGTCAGTACAGTTCGCGCCACTCACAGTGCCGCCAGACCCCTGGCATATGGCATCTTTTGCTGCTGCGTGTGCTTGGTGCGGCAAAAAAATGGCGCTTGCAGCAAGTAGCGCGATCACGGTAAGGGTTCCTAACAGGTGTTTTTTCATTTCTTTACGCCTTAAACTTGACTTATTACAAAATGGACAATGGCGTACGCCATAATCGCAACGACTAAACCAACGACTGAATAAATAATAGTGTTTTTGGCGGCCTTAATGTTTTTTTCATCTCCGCCGGAGGTAGTGTAGCGCACGCCGCCAAATATAATCATAAGTACAGAAATTGATCCAATGATGTAGGTGAATGTTTCGAGAACGCGATTCCAAAAGCTACCGGGCCCAAACAGTTTGTCACTTGTAGCGCTACAGACAGATGAATCACTCGCGGTGTCGCCACACGTCTGGAACACATCTATAGCATGTGCTGGCGCGCTGTGCAGCGCAAGAGCGGCAAAAAAAACGATAAAAATACTCAAAGCAATGATTTTTTTCATGAGTTAAGCGTTCCAGTTAATCTTCCTAAAACAAATTGTACTATAGTAAAGCCCAACGCCGAAACTGCAACGCCAATTGCGGCATAAATAAGTGTGTTACGAGCTTGCTTGACTTTACCTGGGTCATCGGCAGATGTTACGTAGCGTACCGCACCAATAAGCATAAAAAGAATGGCCATCGAACCAATCACAATAAACGTAGCCGACAATGCATTAGCGACAACGTCGTTCGTAAGAGGTACTTTAGGAATGCCAATGGTCAATGGATCAATTGGCTGTTTACCAGTAGTGCTGTCTGTTGCAAAAAATTGCAGCACTAGAACGTCCCCGCAATAAATTGAATAATAGCGACCGAAAGAACAGATATGATTAGACCAGCCAAAGCATTTGTAATAACCTTGCGAGCATCGGCTGTTTCGCTTGGCTCGCCCTGGCTTTTAAGGTATTTAATGCCACCCCAGATTATGAAGCCGACTGCCAGGTAACCAACAATCTTAATCATAGTTTCGAGGACGACAACTGCTACGCGCCAAATATCGTCAAGTGATGCGATTTGAGGAACACCGTTTGCATCATGAATAAGACAAGCATCCCAAGGTTTGAGCTCCAAGAATGTAATGGCGCCACCAGTCGAAGCATTACAGGCAGGCTCAGCGTTAGCGCTACCCGGATCGGGCGGGATAGGCGCAGCAAATGCAGGTGCAGTAGTTGCGGCCATTAAGGCCACGCTCAATACAATCGCTGACAGTACACGTTTTATCATGAGAACAAACCTCCTGGTACTAAATATTGAAGAATGGCGTACATAAATATAAAGAGTAACAATCCTAATATAGAGTTGACCATTATAAGACGCGCTTTTTCGACTTGCGACGCATTAGCACGCGCAGTTACAAAGAGCACAGCTGCCCACACAATACCGCCCAGCGTTGCTATACCTGCCAATCCAGAGACTACTTTTAAGATGGCGGTAATGTACAAAAATATCGCGTTATCTTGCAACTTTGTACTGTTAATAGGGAAACAGTGCTTGCCGTTAACAGCGATTGCAACGTAGACGCCCTGCTGGTTATCGTCGGTAATACACGATGCGTTGTCTGCCATTGCAACGTGAGGTACAGCAACCCCTAAAACGCCTAGCATTAGCAGTGCGGACACTGTCCCTTTGACTATTTTTTTTGTGATTTGCGCATTTATAAGCACGGTTTGTATTTCTTTAATTACTTTTAGTTATAGCACGCTGCGGACAATAGGTAAACAGGCGCTAATCTTACATACATGAGGAGTATAAATTTGGATTTGACGCAGACTGTATTTTATACTCAAATCAGCCACAGATATGCGGGCTGTTTATAACAAAGGAGGGGACTGCACACTATGGGCAGATTTTTTTCAGATTTTGGAATGGTAATAGGGAGTCCAAACGGAGAGGCAAGCATAGCTGGCAGGCAAGACTTCACCTCAGCGTTTGAAACACACGAAGACAATATTACTACGGCCGAACATGAGCCGTCAAGGGTAGCCGAACTCTGGCGGCGTGCTGCAAAAGCACGAGTCGCGCAAGTTGCATTTTTAGCAGCGGTTGTTGGTGGCGGTATTGTCGCTTGCGGCGAAGCAGCTCCAAATGTACCGGCCGCTACAAACACCACTCACCTCAGTACACCAGAAACCACACCGCAAAACAGTACTGATAAATTATTTACCAGCCTGACCTCGCTCACACCGCCGCAGCAAGAAGAACGTCGACTACAGATCGCGCAGCTCGATGTGTCTACCGTTCAACAATTGTCGCCCATTGAACAATCACGCTGGGCAACTTACTACCAGCACACCATTCTGAGCGAAGAACAAATAATACCTTTTGGCACCTACGACGTTCAACTCACGCCAAATCAACAAAATCCAAACCACTCTATAATTGCCAACGAACTCCTGCAAGAATACGAAGCCAACATTTTACGCATGGCCTGGATGCTACAACACACACCACAAATGGCAGCGGATTCGCGGACCGCTATGGCGTTGCTCGCAAATAGCGACACAACCACGTATGACTACAAAATGGCACAAGAAGTTGCCGATGAATATACAATCACTCAACAGGGCGACCAAAGCATGCCGGGATATGTGCAGGCGATTTCCAAGATTGCAGTCCTATTTAAAGCGCCAAGTGACGTTATGGTGACTAAAAAAGGTGATGTTTACAACATGAATTTCACTGCCGCTCATTCCGATGGAACTATTGAAGACTTCAGTTACGATTTTTATCCTTCACCTGTGTTGCCCGGCGGCACATTGGGCAATATTTACGAAGTTTCTGCCGATACTCCGACGAAAATTCAAGGCAAACCCCTGCTCGTAACTTTGCCAAAAATTACCCCCAAAGCATCCTAGCGCACGGCGCGTGGGTGGTATATTATGGTGGTAATGAGAAAACTCAAAATCTCTCGCCGGTGGTTATTGGGCCTAGCTAGTGTTGCGGTTATTGGTGTTGCTTTATTTGCGTTTGGTAAGCCAGCGCACGCCGAAACTGTTGGTGGCACGGCCGAACCTGTTGCTAATCCAAACGGCAGTCTTGTAGTAGGCGGCGTATTTACGGTAACGGTTGATGGCACCGATGTTAAGGTTGACTCTTCTAACACTAGCTATGATCCTTTGGGCGGGGGGGCTTCAGCCACAGCTTCTGGTATCAATATTTCACCGCATGACCCAGGTGTCCAAACGTCAGTATCGGGTGGGCAAATTAACATTAAAGGCGTGTCACCCGGCAAACATACTGTTACATTGTATTTTCGTTTTACAAACGACAGCTGTACTAATGCGGCGAGTACACTCATAGGCACTGTGGGTGCCGCATTTGGCGGCGCAGGCTTGTCTGCTTTTTGTGAGCTTTTGAGCGGTCAAAGCTACTATAAGTTTACAAAAGTGTGGACCGTTGACGTTGTCGCGGGTCACTCAGCAGTACTTGGTGGCGGTAACGATATTACATCTATAAAAAACATCGGTACAGCTATAAAAGTCGATGCAAATGGTAACCCAGTAGTTGAATGTAAAAACGCCGACATCTTAATGAAATCGGTTGTTTGCCCAATCATCTCTAGTATTTTAGGGAGTATTGACTGGATTGTGCAGAACTTTATACAGCCGCTACTTATCATTAGTCCTTTAGCAACAAAAGCGAGCGATGGCAGTCCAAGCATTATATATAACACCTGGAATAATATTCGCAATGTTGCCAACTTGCTGTTTATAGTAACGTTCTTTGTCATTGTCTTTTCGCAGGCGACATCTATTGGTATAACAAACTACGGTATTAAACGGTTGTTGCCGCGCCTTATCCTTATTGCTATATTTACTAACATCTCGTTCTTTGTGTGTTCGTTCTTTGTGGACTTATTTAACATATTGGGGACAGGGGCGGCGTCACTGTTGTTAACGACCGTTGTCAATGGAAGCCCGAGTATTTCGTTAGGTGGTGACATTATACCCGCGTTATTTGGCAACAGTGTTGTTGGTGACATGGCTGGGATTTTTGCCAGCGACCTTATAACAACACCGATTATTTTCGCCCTGTTTGCATTCTTTATTATTTCGCTTATTGTGCTGGTTATTGCGGCAATTGTTGTTGTTATTCGACAGATTGTTATTGTCTTCTTGGTTATTTTCTCGCCTTTGGCGTTTGTCGCAGGACTATTACCAAATACGCAAAAATACTTCAGCCAGTGGTTTGATATGTTCCTGCGTATGTTAGCTGTGTACCCGATTTTGATGCTGCTCTTTGCAGCCGGTAAAGTAGCAAGTACAATTATTGGACAGATAGGGAATTAATACCACATGGATAATCAAGCAACTGTCATAGTTTCGAAAATAGTCGGGGTCACCGTTAGCTTTATTATTTATATGCTTATTATTGGTGGCGGCGTATTCTTTGTCTTTAAGTGGGCAGGAAGCGCCGTGCACAGCACCACAAACTTCTTACGTAACGGCCTTAATAAAGCACGCGGCACTACCAGCGGTCTTGCTAAAAAAGCAGCATCAAACTCTGTTCCTGGTCAAATGCTTAAGCAAGGTCTTGCCGACCGTAAAGCCGCCAAGGGTTACAAGGCTAACCAAAAATTGCAAGAATTCTACAACCGCAACCCAGAAATCGTCCGTATGATGGGTGCAAACCGCATTGCCGAGGCTAAAAACCGCCGCTTGAACGCCGAAAAGGTAGAGGACTTGCGTAAGGGTATCACATCGAACGTCGCAAACGGTATGGCAACTGGTCAAAACCTAAATACAGTATTAGCTGATGGTCATTGGACAGACAGTAAGGGTAATAAACGCGCTCTTACTTCTGAAGACCGCGCCGGCATCGACAAACTCCGTCAGCAAGGCTACATTGATGGCAATGGCAACGTTAAGGGTGATGCTGTATTGGCAACGGCCGCTATGAAGTCCATTATGGACGCAGAAATTGCTACCGATGAAAACGTTCGTGGCGTGTCTGGCATGCTTAAGGGGGCATCGCACGAAGATAATGCGCAGTTCTCCGAAGAATTACGTGCAGCTGCGGCCGCGCATAAGTATAAGAACTTCTCAACAGCTACTGTTGATAATGGTGTTCTTAGCAAGTACTACAACAAGACTGGTGAGCTTGAGGTGGATCCAAATATCGATCCAGTTGGCAATCTTGCTCAACAAGTCAAAGGTGCCAAAAAAGTCATTGCCAGTGGTGGCTTACGTGACATTAACAAAGATGCACTTGACCCCGATATGGATCAATCCTTCCAGATTGCAATTAACGAGATGTATAACGCCGCAAAAACACCTGCAGAGCAAAAACAGCTTATTGTGCAGATCGCTGATCAAACGAAGCATATCGAAAAAGATGCAACTGTCCAGAGCCTTATTAACAGCTTATCTACAAATAGCACAACGCCGGGTGGCCCAGCAACTCCTGGCATAAGTGCCGAGGACTTTAAGGCGATTCAACGCAGCATCAAATCTGGTGGTGCAACGCCTATGCCTCCTGGTTTCTAATACGTTTGTAACGAACTACGGCGCGAAACTGTTTGTAGTTCCGCGCCGTTAGCATAGAAACGCTAGTGTCCGATCAGGAGGGAAGCGGGATACCGTTTATTACGAGGAATGCAGTAAGGTAGGTAAACATGCTCTGTCTGTAAGTTGAAACGTTCACAGCGTTGTCAAACCTGAAGTGACTGAGGCGCTCCTCGTTAAGTGGCGGTTCGGCGTAAAGGTCTAGCGCATCATCGTCATAGCCAAGCGGTAGGAGTATGACGCCATAATCAGTCTTAAAACCCCAGCTGTGCTGCTCAAAACTCCAAACGCCATTGCTTTTAACCGTCAACTTATCTTCTGATCCACGCGCAAAATGAATGCGAAAGGCGCCATTTTCGACTGACTCTACGATGCGAATGTCACCAGCATCATAACTACGTCCCGTCTGGAACCACGAGCTATACGGCCACACTGCCCTCCAGAATTCCCAGACGATCATGTCGAACTGCCAGGCCACCTGCAAAATGTAATTTCGCCTCTGTTGTTCGACATACGCTTGCTGAGCAGCAACTTGAGCGGCATACGATTGCTGTTGCTGGATTGCCTGCATTGGCGGCAGCTGTTGGGCTGCCTGCTGCCATCTGTAGTCAGCCAAAACTTCTCCTCTCAACTCCTGATCGGACGCCTGAATCTTGCCATAGACTCGTTAGAATGTCAAGAGGTGAAAGTGCTCTATAACCCTTGACATAATTTAATAAACATACTATAATTATTACGCTACATCATCCCGAGACTTCGAGACGAGTGAGGGCACATGAACAACCAGCCGCAGAACCCGCAGCCGCAGAGCGCTCGCCACGCCGCGCCCCAACCGGCGCAGCAACAGCAGCCGTCGCAACAGCCACAGCCACAGGGCCAGCAGCAGCCCCCGACAACCGGCCGACAGGCTCGCGTGCGAAGGGGGAGCGCCAGGACCACCAACCAAGGTGCCACTGGCAAGGTCCCCCCGAAGCAGCAGCGCCGCCGCCCGCAGCGACCGGCACAGCAACCGCAGAGTCAGGGTCAGCCGCAAGGGCAACAGCCGTCCCCGCAACCGCAGGGGCAGCAACAGACCCAGCAGCCTCAGGCCCAGCCGCAACCGGCCCCGCAGCCCATGCCCCAACAGGGCTACGGCCCGCAGCCGATGTTCACCGGTCAGCAGTTCGGTCCGCAGGGACAGCCCTGGCCGCAGCCGCAGCAGCCGCACTGGTCGGGACACCCGACACCGCAGTACCACCCGCACCAGGCCATGCCGCAGTTCGTGCCGCAGCCCTCGGCACAGTACACGCAGCCCACGGCGACCAACCCGGGCACGATGTACCAGCCGCAACCGGCCCCGCAGCCCATGCCCCAACAGGGCTACGGCCCGCAGCCGCAAGGAGGTCAGATGCCCCAGCAGCCACAGCCGCAACAGCAGCCGACGCAAGGCTGGAGCAACCCGTACCAGCCCGTCGGTGGCTACGGCCAGCCGCAGTACCCGGGAACGGGCACCTGGCAGCAGGTTCCGCAACAGCAGTACCCGCAGCAGACCGCGCAGACTCACAACCCGCAGGCCGTGCCGCCGGCGTTACCGCCCAAGCAGCCCCGCACGGGCAAAATGGCGGTCATCTTCGCGCCGCCGCACGTGCACTTCATGACCACACTGACGTGGGCGTGGATCAGTGTCGTGTGCGCTGCGCTCGGTCTGCTGCTCTTCGTGGCATCCGCCGCAGTCACCGTCGTCGAGATCCCCAACGCCATCGGCCTGGTGATCAACATCGTGTCGTTCACCAAGTTCGACACGCTGAGCTTCGATGACCGGCGCAACATGCGGACGCCCAAGCGGGTGATCCTGGCGGCAACGCTGATCAACTGCGCGGGACTGTTCATCGGTCTCATGCTCTATTACATCAGTCTCGGAAGTCGGTAGCACAACGGCCGTGGTTCCCCCGGGAACCACGGCCAATTACCAAAATTATCATAGTCTATACGCCAGCTCGCATTTAATGCCGCTGGCTATTATAATGAGTGTAGTATGGCAGTGTATAAAGTTCCACAAGATGTGGAGGCAGAGGACAAGCTTGTTGGCCCATTTGGGTTTAGACAGTTTGTTTATTTGGGTATTGCCGGTGCCGCGGGATTTGTCGCTTATTTGCTCGCAAGAATTTCATTATTTTTACTGGCAATTCCGTTGCCGATTATCTTATTTTTTACTATTCTTGCTTTGCCGCTTCGCAAAGAACAACCCATGGAAACATACTTGCTGGCATTGCTGCGTTTTTACCTTAAACCAAAGTTACGGCTCTGGAACCCTGATGGCACGATTACATACGTCGAAATCATTGCCCCTAAACTTGTCGAGCAAAAATTATCTAAAGACTTGGCCGGTGAAGCCGCAACCGAACGCCTAGATTACCTTGCCCGCATAATGGATAGTCGCGGCTGGTCACTAAAAGGCGAAAACGAACCGACTACTAGCATAACCGCTGCCGTCGCTGCCGAAGCCCAGACCGCCACTGATGTTCTCGACGAAGACGCCGCCTTAGCCCAAAGCTTTGCGACTAAAATCGCCAAAAAAGACGAAGAACGACGCCAACAAGTCATGACCCAAATGCGCGAAGCCACAGTTAGCGCGCCAGCAGCAAGCGCACAACCTGCAGCCACTCCCTCGCAGCAGGCAACAGCGGCTACTACGGCAGTGCCACAAGACGACACGGGCATTGCAGCGCCACACTTTAATCCGTATCCAAGCGCCATTCATCAACGCGTTATTCAGCCACTCGATGACCAACAGTCAGCCGTTCAAGCAGCTAGCCAAACAACGACAACGGCTAAAAAACCCAAAACCGAACCCACAAAGCCTGTACCTGAACCCGTTTCGCCTGATATAATAAGGCTTGCAAACAACGACGATCTATCAATTAGTGCCATTGCCCACGAGGCGCACCGCCTGAAAGATAAAACAGGCGAAGAAGTGGTAATTAATCTTCACTAGATCGCACATAAGGGTGGGTGAAAAGTCTTAATGCAGCCAAACGGTCAGCAAATTCCGAATCAACCCCAGCCGGCACCACAACAGGCGCCGGTCAATTCTGGCGCTCAGCCTCAATCAGCATTACCGCCTTTGCAACAAATGCCACAAGCTGGACAGGCCGTGCCCGGTAAAAGCAACTTGCCGCCAGAACCACAAGGGAACCCTAACAGCACACAAAATGCGCTGCTTATTTCTGAGATCCGCGACAACATGGTCATCATGAATGACGGCACTATGCGCGCCATTATTGCGTGCCGTTCGATTAACTTCGATCTTATGAGTGATCGCGAGCGCGAAGCGGTTGAGTATTCGTACCAACAGTTTATTAACTCACTGTATTTCCCAATACAAATCCAGATCCGATCGCAAAAAGTTGATATTGGTCCTTACCTGGAACGCTTAGGCAAAATCCGCCGTGACCAAGACAATATGCTGCTTGGTGTACTCATGGATGACTATATTTCGTTTGTCTCTGCCCTTGCTCAAGAGACAAACATTATGGAAAAAAGCTTCTTTATCGTTGTGCCATATTACCCAGCTGGCGACATGACCAGTGCCGTTAACAGTAGCCGCACATTTTTAGCAAACTTGCTGGCACCGCAAAAGCAACAGCACATCCGCATTAACGAAGAAAGCTTTGCCAAGGCCAAAGACGAAATTAAAAACCGTGTTAATACCGTGCTTAATGGTTTGCTACAGATGAGTATTCGCTCTGCTCAGCTCAACACCAAAGAACTTGGCGAACTCTTTTACAACACCTACAACCCAGATACGGCCGTGCGCGAGCCGCTTGGTAACTTCGAAGATTTAGCCGCACCAATTGTCACCAAAGGTCAAGGTAATGCGCCCCAACCACACCTAGATAAGGAGTCTGTATAATGGCATTTGGCCGCAAAAAAATTGACCCTATAGATATTGCCGAGCAGCAACGTTTGCGCGAGCAAAAAGAAATTGAGCAAGAGTTTTTAAAGGGTATTACCACGCTCCGTGACGTTATTGCGCCAAGCTCTCTCGAGATTCAGGCAAGCTATTTCCGACTCGGTACCAAATATGCCCGCACTATGTATGTTTACGGTTATCCGCGGCAAATTTACACCGGTTGGCTCAGTCCGATTATTAACATTGACGAAGTTATTGATGTTAGCATGTTTATCTACCCGGTCGAAAGCCAGGTGGTGCTAAACAACCTCCGTAAAAAAGTAGGGCAGCTAGAAGCCAGCATAAGCGTTAATGCCGAACGCGGCAAAGTTCGCGACCCAGCACTCGAAGCTGCCATCCAAGACGCCGAAGAATTACGCGACCAATTACAGGTGGGTGCGGAGCGCTTTTTCCGTTTTGGGCTCTACGTAACTGTCTATGCCGACAGTTTGGACGAGCTACAATTTGTGCAGCACAAAATCGAAACCATTTTGGGCCAACAGCTTGTCTTTAGCAAGGTAGCGTCAAGTCAAATGGAGCAAGGACTAAACAGCACTGTTCCACAGCTGATCGACCAATTACAGATCCGTCACAACATGAATACCGGTGCGTTAGCCACCAGCTTCCCGTTCACCAGCGCCGACCTCACGCAAGAAAAAGGTGTGCTCTATGGCATTAACATGCACAATAATGGCCTAGTCATTTTTGACCGATTTAGCCTAGAAAACGCTAACATGGTTGTGTTCGCAAAATCTGGTGCAGGTAAGTCGTTCACCGTTAAACTTGAGGCGCTGCGCAGCATGATGATGGGCACCGAGATAATTATTATCGACCCCGAAAACGAATACCAGCGCTTAACCGAAGCTGTCGGTGGCTCGTACGTCCATCTTAGTCTTAATTCGCCAACGCGCATTAACCCCTTTGATTTACCGCGTGTCATCGAAAACGACGAAGCACAAGACGCCCTCCGTGCCAATCTTATTACCCTGCACGGCTTGCTGCGTTTGATGATGGGCGGCGCGCAACTTATGGCTAACGGCATTAACCTGCCAGCATTAAATCCTATCGAAGAATCTGATCTTGACCAAGCACTTATCGACACCTACGCTCGCGCTGGCATTACAAGTGACCCGCTAACGCACAATAGCCCGCCACCAACCATTGGCGATCTGTACGAAACGCTGCTGCACATGGGTGGGACTGGCCCACAGTTAGCTCAACGTCTGCGTAAATACACTACAGGTACGTTTGCTGGCATTTTTAGTCAACAGTCTAATGTTGATATTAACAATTCTATGGTCGTGTTTAGTATTCGTGACCTCGAAGACGAGCTTCGGCCTGTCGCCATGTACATTGTGCTGAGCTACATCTGGAACAAAACCCGCAGCGACCAACGCAAGCGTCTGCTTATTGTTGATGAGGCCTGGCAGCTTATGAAATACGACGACTCGGCAAACTTTTTGTTTAGCCTTGCCAAGCGCGCACGTAAATACTACCTTGGCCTCACCACAATTAGCCAGGACGTCGAGGACTTTATGGGTAGCAAAATGGGGCGGGCGATTGTGGCTAACGCTTCAATGCAAATGTTACTTAAACAATCGACCTCTGCCGTTGATGTACTCGCCGAAGTATTTAAACTTACTGAAGAAGAAAAAAAGCGCTTGGCGCAATTCCCAGTCGGACAAGGACTGTTTTTTGCCGGTCCGAACCATGTCCACATCCAGGTTATCGCCAGCGGTACCGAAACATCACTTATTACCACCAACCCGCAGCAATTGCAGCAGCTGCAGGCTATTTTCCAATCACAACAACAACTGCCAACAGATCAAAACACGCTATAAAAGAGGGTAAACAATGGCCGGAAACTCTACATTACCAGGACAACAGAACGACACGTCGGGGTACATTGGTGGCGGCGATAGCGGCAATGGTGGTGCTGAAAATTTAGGCAGCGGCGCCGGCTCAAGCAATAATGAGCTACAGCAGCTTGGAGCAATTCCACCGCAACGTGAACCCGAGCAAGAAGAACATCGCGAACATGGCGACAACCGTGCAACCGAAGAAGCAAAAGACAGGCTTAAAGATGAAGCAAAAGATCGCGTAAAAGGCGCCAAAGGTGGCCCTAAAGGTGCAGGCGGCCAAGGTGCTGGCGGCGCTGGCGGTGAAGCTGGCGCTGGGGGCGCCGGAACGGGCGCTGGTGCAGGCGGCGCTGGTGCCGGGGCTGGTGGAACTGGAGCTGGAGCGGGAGCTGGCGCCGGTAGTGCCGGTGGTGCGGCAGGCGCCGGAGCAGGTGGCGCAGCGGGTGCTGGCGGAGCAGCAGGCGGTGCTGGTGCAGGTGCAGCAGCAGGCGGTGCTGGTGCAGCCGCCGGAGCTGCAGGAGCGGGCGCTGGTGCAGCCGGTGGCGCCACAGGCGCAGCTGCAGGTGCGAGTGCCGCAGCTGGTGTTGCTTCATCCGAAACTGGAGTCGGTGCCTTAGTTGGCTTAGGCCTGGCAGCTGCAATCCTGGCTGGTGGATTCATTGCGAAACATTTTAAAGAGTTCGCAGCACTTGGTATTGTGCTTATTATTACAGGAATTGTTGTATTAGTGAGTCTCCTTGCACTCCTTAAACCGATTGCCGACACAGTAACTACGGCTGCCGACGTTTTTAGCCCAATGCAACAGATTGTCGACCAACGTGGTGGTGATATACTTGGTGATTTTATTATGAATGGCAGCAAGGCGGCGGTAGGCGCGCGCCAAACTCGCGAAACGGTTGCCAACAATCAAAGTGGCAATGGTCACGTGCTTGCCGCCACATCGTCGGCCGTTGGTGGCAAGCTAAAAACGCTGTACGACGCCATGCAGCAGACCGATTTTGAGGGCAAAGTATTCAACAAGTATGCCCTGCAGTTTAAAGCCAATGGTGGGGCAGTTAACATTGTGCAAGGCTCTAAAGTGCTCGGTACAGCGCATACCGCAGCAGAAGCGACCGCCATTATGAAAAGCGCTTTCCCCGATTATGGCCGGCTTATGAACGAAGACGTTGACGCCTGGACTTGGGCACAACGCAACAAAATAGCCAGCGATATGCAGACGCAATATGGCCAGCAGTTAAACATTCCTGACGCAGCAAATGCGCAAGATGGAACTGGGGTGGCAAACGTTTCTAAGTTCCAATATTCAGCCATTTTGCAACCTGGTCTCGACAATATGAACCGCGGCGTTACTTGCTACACAACCGGCTCAAGCTGTAATGATGACGGCACGCAGGCCCAAGCGCAAGCAGTTGGCCAATATCAAACCGACAGCCGCAGCTCATTATTAACTGCTACGCAAGATGTCTACACCGCAAACTTAAACGGCATTACACCGGCCAACGATTACCAAGCACCTCGCCTCGACAAAAGTACGAGCGACAAAGTCAGCCAGCAATTAACCCAAAAGGCTGTTGGCTTGCTTGGGTGGCTTGATATTGCCGCGACCACGGCACAAATGGCGCAAGAGCAAGCAGCTCAGCAGCTGCCGCCATTACTGCGCGCAAAGCAAGCCGGCGCGCTTTGGACATGGAACCTCAGTGCGGTTGACCAAATGCTGGCAGGCGATGTTTCGGCAAAAGCCACGCCAATTGTGACACGTAGCTACGCCAACATCGAAGACTCGCAAGGATACAACTACGTTGCGTATGGTGACTTGTCGCGCGGTACTGGCCTTGCGGACAGCCAAAAAATAAACAGCAAGATACCAAACGCATTTGCTGTACTTAACGCCTCGCTGCAGACAGAAAACCCTGATCCGACCGGTTTTGTGCACGTCTTACTTGCGGCATGGTTAATCATTCACAGTGGTCCTGTCGGTTTCTTAATTGATTTTGCCGACAAAACGCCAATCGGCCCATTCATTGAATACGTTGCGATAGTGCTTTTGCAGCAAGCCGGTCTTTTGCAGGTCATCCAAAACATTCTAACGACATCAATTAGAATCTTATCACCCGGACCCTGCGACCCATCCAACCAAGACTATAACTTTGGTAACTGTATGTATAGTGGCGCTCAGGCATCGGCAAATTCCGCCTGTGGTAATAATTTTGGATGCGGCGCAATAACGTTAACCGAAGCAAACGAACTACGCCTTGCTAGCCGGCAAAGCCTTAACGAACAAGTTGCCGAACTACCGTTAGGTCGCCGTTTATTTGACCAAACGCTGCCAAACTCAGCCATAAATATTGCCGCACTAAATTCGCCGCTACCCATAAAAGCCACGAGCAACCTGGCATCGCTCTTCCAAAATATTATGGGTGCGATGTGGAGTGTACCAAGCAAGCTCACATCTATTGCCGCAGCTCCAGCCCATGCAGCAACGGCTGACCCAAGTGTTATAGATGGCGTTGATCCAACTGGTATCCCGTTGCAGACGTTGCAAAAAACGCCGCTCGCCGGTCAGCTTGGTCAAGACAACGCCACATGTCCACAGGTACCAAAGGGTCAAGTCGATATGTGCAAAGCAGACATGGCAACGCTTGACGCCTTTATTGCGCGCTTCACCAATAACCCGAGCTACGGAGGATAGGGCAGTGAAATTCTTGCTTAAAGCAGCTAAAAGAATCGGTATAGTCATACCAGTGGCAACGCTTGTTGCAACGCAACTTTTAACGCCGGCATTTGCTATTGGCGATCCGATGTCGCAACGTTTACCGTATTATTTACCAGGCAATACTTGTTCTAACGGCAGCACTGGCGGCACAACAACACCGGGCAGCGGCGCTACACAGGGTACAGCAAAGCAAGATGCAAATGCACGCACCATTATTGGTGTTGCAAAGTTCTTTAACCTCGGACAGCAGGGCGCACTTATAGGTCTGATGGTGGGTATAACCGAAACGCACTTAACAAACGACGCCAACGTTAATGTGCCAATATCAGAAACAAACCCGGCTAAAGAGGGTGATGGTAGCGACCATGATTCTGTGGGTATTATGCAGCAAAGGACTTCGACCGGCTGGAGCACGTTCGGTACAGATGTCACTAACAACAAAGATGGCGTGTATCAGCTCATGACTCCAGCGTATGCCGCACAAGCCTTTTTCGGGACGCCGGCAAATGCCACGCTCCCAGGCAATTTAGCAAACCCAGGCGCCCTTAAAAAGGGTCTCCAAAACAAACCGAACTGGCAAAGCATGGACCCAGGCGACGCGGCACAAGCCGTGCAAGGCTCTGCGCCAAACGCTTACAACCAAAACAAAGCAGCAGCGCAAGACTTTTTAAATCGCTTATGGGAATCATCACCCACAGTTAAGCCGCCAATCGCTACTGACGGCGGTACAAGCGGTGGTGGAAGTGCTGGCGGCTGTACCGGGGCTGGTGTGTCAGGTAATTTTAACCAGACGCTCCTTAAGTACGCGTGGCCAACATACCACCCTCCGGTTTACAACAGCAAAACGCCAGACTATGCAGCAGCTGTCTCTGCAGCACAAAAATCAGGACAATACGTTGGTGGTGACGTTAGTATTGACCCGACATATGCCGGCATCGACTGCGGCGGTTTCGTGACACTTCTCATGAAAAACAGTGGCACCGATCCAAACTACAATAAATACAATGGTAATACCACCGCCCAAAAGAAATATTTAGACGAACAAGTTGCAGCTAAAAAGTACACTATTGTCTCAAATCCGACCACTGGCACAGTTCAACCTGGTGACATTGCTATTAACAGCGAGCACACATTCATTTACGTCGGCACTGTACCTGGTTTTAATGCCAAAATTGCGTCTGCATCACAAGACGAACGCGCCCCAATGGCAGATGACAAACAAACGGTCAGCACCGACTTTACATGGTACCGCCTAGTGCAAGCACCATCAACAACAACACAAGGGACACCACAGCCATGAACAGAAGTCGCAAAATCATACTAGTTGTTAGTGGTATTGTGGTTGTGATCCTGTTCGGTCTCGCAGTCTTTTCACAGGCGCAAAAAATAGGTAAAGTGCAGATCGAAGTTGTCGTCGCGCCCACCGAAGCACAGCTTACAATTGACGGACAAGCCGCCCAAGCCGGCACCAATTACGTCACACCTGGCAAGCACACACTTAAGGCAACGTTGGCGCTATTTACTGATGCGGTCAAAAATATCGACACTGCAACACTGCCATCAGGGCAAAAAATATATTTGGTCCCATCGGCAGATTCACCACAAGCCGTGCAATGGCTTATCGACCATAAAGAATCAGGCGCTCAGATCCAGGCCGCTGGCGATGCACAAACAGCTATAAAAAATGAAGAGATCGCGCAAAAATACCCCTACCTATTGCAATTGCCAACAGTGGCGCTCGATTACAGAATCGACTACAGCTTTGACCCTAACATTCCAAAAATCACTTTTATAATTACTGCAAAACCTTACAAGAGCGCCCAAAGCGACCCGGCAGACTACAATCAACAGGTTAAAGATTTTAACTCCGAAGCTATTACGCAGCTGAAAAGATTAGGCGTTGATACTGACAAAGCAACGATCGAATACAAAGTTCAAGACCCACAAAAATAAAAGTGGGGCAGAGGCGGCTGGTGTAGCCGCATGCCCCATGTCCAATCAGTTAGAACATTGCATGTTTTGTTTGATCTTTGGCGGCACCTGTTTGCACACCTCTTCGTTGCGCATATCCTGACCCACCATTACCACTGTCCATTTGCCGTTAATCCAATGTTCGATCACACCACCTCCAATGCTATCATTGGGCGGTGCAACGCCACTAATGATGAATGTCATGGTATCCATTGCCCATCCCGCGTCGCAGGTTATGCTTGAATCATCACCAAACGCTGTCGCGGACACGACTCGATGTCCAGGAAAATCACTTGGATACCAACCGATAAAGGCCTGCTCGAACTGCTTCTTTGACGGACATGCCGGCTTAATCACAACCGTCACCGGCCCCTGAGCCGTCTGCGCCACTGCAATCGCCGCGTGCCACAACCCCTGCAATACATCCCAGGTCGCCTGCATAATCGCCAGTGCCTTGGTAAATGGGTTGATGAGGTTGGCGGCGTCGGGCAGCAGTTTGATCAGCGCGTTGCCAATTGTTTCGCCGCACTTGCCAAACACTATGTCTGGCAATCCGCCCAAAAAATCACCAATGTTGCCGCTGCGGCTATTGAACACAGCGATCAGGCATTTGTTGACGTCGGGCACATCCACAATCAGTCCCTGGACCAGTTTGGCCGTGCCTTCGGCGTTTTCGCCGGTGTAGAACTCGACCATAACTTTTACCACGTCCCACAGCGCTTCGCCGAGCAGACCGTTGTTGCTGGTCAGTAGACTAACGGTCAGCGGCAGGCTTTGTGACGTGATGTTTTTGACGTCCAGTTCGCCACCGTGCAGCAAATAGCTGCGAACGTCGGGCTCGGGCAAGACCAACGGCGTAATAATGCGGTCGGTCGCATCGTCGGCTGTTTCGAGCGGCAACCCAAACTGCAAGTCGCCAGGCGATTGCACCGACCACGTGTAGTTCGATTTGTCGCTTAGGTGCAACGACAAATTGTTGCCATCCAGCCTTAGACACACGCCAACGCGGCCATTGCCGTTGTTGTTGGCGGCTGCATCGACTTCGCCAATGTTTGGCAGTTGCTGCTTTGTGCAATCGTTTTGGGCCGGCGCCGGCTGCGTGCGCGTAATGCTTTGAGCGACTTTTTGCGGATCCACAAACGCGACTTCTTTGTCGCTGAGGTGGGGTACCGTCGCCGTTAGCACGCCATTTTGCACGTCGTACGGCAGCAGTCGGTAGCTCTTGTTGTCGGCCGTGCTGGTGTAAAACACGGCGTTGGCAGGCTTGGCGCCAGCCGGCAAAAACGCGCCGCTTAGTGGAATGCTAAGTTGCAGCGGTTGCACCGGTTCAGCGCCGCCATCAAATGCAATGTTAAATCGCACCGCCGTGCCGCCCAGTGGCGCGTTTGCACCACTGACCACGCGCGCGTCGCTCACTGTTAAAAGCGTCGGTTTTGCCACAGCACCTTTTGGCGCCGTGACGGTCATGCCGCTAACAGCGTAACTTCCGCCGTTAGGGCTAATCGTGACCGATGTTTGCGGCGCTGCCGTACCCGCGACTTGCGATGTACAGCCAGCCGTCAAACCAACGGCAAGCAACATTACAAGGTACTTCCGGTTCAATGTTCACCAACTTAAGGGTCCGGGGATTGGACCGTACAATTAGAGCATACTTTAGTGAGGTATTCAAGTTGTCTTTTACGCACTTGCTCGCTAAAGTATTGAGGAGCACCGAAAAAGGAGAGCCTTGCCCAACTCGCACATTAGTTGCCCGCAGTTACATGCGGCGCTCAACGCAAAGCGACAGGCGATGGGCTTGTCATGGCGCCAGCTTGCCGATATGTTTGAGACTTCATCGTCAAACTTTACGCGACTCAAACAAGGGAGTGTGCCGCAAGCAGACTTGTTTTTGACATATACGCACTGGCTTGGGGTGCCGGCTGCTACTTTTGTATATCCAACACCAAAGGTTAAACAGCCGCCATTGCTTGTAGAAGTAGCCCTTTTGTTGTATGACCGCGACGACTTTATGTCAGAACAATCAAGTCGGATTGTCGACATATTGGCCGCGGCGCTTGGTCTCCCATCCTAGCTCACCTGCCGGGAGAAATCCCGGCACAACCCCTGTTAATTTTCTGTAGCAATAATATTGTAGCCGCCTTGGAAATGTTCAATTATCGCATCCGCATCTGTGGTTGTAATAAGCGTTTGGTAACTTTTTGCCAGCTCTGCCAGGGCATGACGACGGGCGGCATCGAGCTCACTAAAAACGTCGTCGAGTAGTAACAGTGGCGTAGCATCTTGCTGATCGGCGACCAATCGCAATTCAATAATTTTAAGCGTTAAAAGTAAGCTGCGCGTTTCGCCGCGCGAGGCGGATGTAGCGGCTGGGGCGCCATCCAACAAAACACTAAAATCGTCGCGGTGCGGACCAACGCTGGTAAATCCACGCTCTACATCACGTGTTAGACGCTCGCTAAGCTCGCGCAATAGGCTGTCATGGTAATTGACCCCGCCCACAGTGCTTTGGTACTCCAGCGCCACGACATGCGGTTTGCGCGCGATGCTGCTATATACGTCGCTGGCCGCAGCTTGCAAATCAGCCATGAGCCGTTCGCGCCGGGCAACAATTTGTTCGGCGAGTTCAACAAATTTTATATCCCAGGCGAATAACTGGTCTTCTAGCTGCACGCTTGGTAGCCGGCGTTTTAACATGGCGTTGCGCTGGGTCAAAACCCTTTCAAACTGATGTTTGAGCCAAGCAAAATCGGGGTACAAACGGATTAAAAGCGCGTCTAAATAATCACGCCGTTTGCTTGGCGGTTCGCGCAAAAGGCGCAAATGATCCGGCTCAAACAGCACCACCGGCAAGCGTTGTTGGTGAGTGAGGCGGGCCTTTTTAGCGCCGTCAAGCATAAACTGCTTTTCGACAGTCTCGCTATTTTGGCGGTAGGTCACACTGCGCTGTTCGTCGCCGTACTGACCGTCAATGCGGAACCAGTCCTGTCCGCGTTTTAGCAAGTCGCGATCGTGACCCCTAAAACTACTGCCAGCCGCCAAAACATACAGCGCTTCAAGCAAATTTGTTTTGCCGCTACCGTTAGGGCCAACGATTATATTAACGCCATCACTAAATTCCACCGTGTAATCGGCGTAGGATCTAAAGTGTTGCAAATGGAGCGAATGAAAGCTCGCCACGCGCTCGCCCTAGCTTTTTAGCGGCATAATAATGTGTTGGTAGTCGGGTTCGCTTTCGGCCGGCGTCAGCACGCAAGCAGCTAGTTTGCCGCTGCAGCGGAAGGCGATTTGTTTGGCGTCGATGCAGCTTAAAGCCTCCAGTAAGTAGCGCGAATTTAGCGCAACCTGAGTGTCTTCAGTGATTTCGGCGGCGATTTCGGATGTGTTTTCGCCCAACTGACTAGCCACAGAATGAATGCTAAGCTTACCAGCTTCGACGCTGGCGTTCAGCGTTATACTGCCGCCCGATTCGCGCGCAAACAAGCTGGCAACTTTGGTAACGCGACTAAATTCATCCTTTGGTAGGGTGATTGTCGTGCCGCCTTCTTTTGGAATGAGCGTGCGGTAATCAGGGAAGCTGCCGTCGATGAGTCGTGATGTGACCTCGGTGTCATCGAGCAAGATACGCACTTGGTTGTCGTCAAACATCAATTTAACATCGGTTGTTTCATCACTAATAGTGCGCAGCACATCATTTAAGGTGCTTACTGGAATGATTGCACTGATTTCTTGAGTGCTTAGGGCAAGGCGGCGCTCGGCCAAGCGGTAACCGTCGGTCGCCGCCAGATACAAGTTGCCTTCAAAGGTGTGGCAAAAAACACCAGTCAAAACGGGGCGAGTGTCGTCGGTTGATGCCACCAAAACAGTCTGTTGCAAGCCGCGTTTAAACTGAGCGACAGGGATGGTAATGGTTTGTTTTTCTTCAATTGTTGGCAGTTCGGGGAATTCGTCGGGCGCCATGCCATTAATAGTGCTTGTGTAGGTACCGCAGCGGATATGCATTTTGGTACCCTCAACCTCAAGTTCGACGTTGTCTTTTGGCAGGTTGGCGATGAATTCGCTCATTAAACGAGCGGGGACAGTGACGCTACCTGGTGTTTCGATTTTGCCCCCAATATGCTGCGTAATTGCGAGCTCCAGATTAGTTGCCGCAAGCACGAGGCGATTATTGTCGACTTTAAACAGAATATTATTAAGAATTGGCAATGGCGTTTTTCCTGATGCAACGCGACCAACGATTTGTAATGCGCGGTTCAGGTTTTCCTGGGTGACTGTCAGTTTCATATTGGTCCTTTCCTAATATATTTATATATAAGTAGTAGTGGTAATAGTAGGTGCTGTGGATGGAGCGGAAAAGTGGGTAGTTATCTCTGTTATTTTGTCCACAGCTATGCATACAATTTGTGTGCAACTTTTGGTAAAACGCGGGGAAACGGCCGGGGATAAATTGAGTGCGCCTGCTGCCCGCCTACTCAGTGTGTGGATGGTGTGGACATTTGTGCAGAACTTTTCCCGGTTTTGGCACACAATTTGTGCGCAATTTTTCCACACGCTAGACATATAGTTTATCTCGAATTTCGCTAATTTGCTGGCGGACGATGTGATCTAATTTTAGAGCTTTTTCGATTTTTTCGACCGAGTGAATAGCGGTAGTGTGGTCTTTGCGTCCCAGTTCGACGGCAATTTTAGGGAAGCTCAGATGCAGTTCGCTGCGCAACAAGTACATGGCGATTTGACGGGGCATAACAATATGTTTGTCGCGTTTGGGGCTCATGATTTCGGCGGCCTCGACCTGGAAGTGTTTGGCTGTTTTTTCGATGACTTGCCGCGGAGTTACGTGGTGCGGCCGGCTAGCTCGTACGTTGCCCAACATGGCTTGGGCGGCAGCAAGGTCTGGCTGCATGCCGCGCATTTCACACAAGGCAAGGAGCTGGTTTAAACCACCTTCAAGTTCGCGAATATTGGTTTGTATGGCGCCGGCCAAAAATTCTACCGTGTCGCGCGGCAAAGTAATGCCGCTTTGATTGGCTTTGGTTTGCAGAATGGCGCAGCGAGTTTCAAAGTCAGGCGACTGAATGTCAATTGCCATACCCCATTCAAAGCGCGAACGCAGTCGTTCTTCAAGCGTTGGGATTGCTTTGGGTGGTTTATCGCTACTTAAAATGATCTGTTTATTGGCCTGGTGCAGGGCGTTAAAGGTGTGGAAGAATTCTTCCTGCGTTTTTTCTTTGCCGGCAATAAACTGCATATCGTCAACAATTAAGACATCGACGTTGCGGTAGCGGTCGGCGAAATCTTTCTTTTTAAAGCGAATGTGGTCAACGAATTCATTCACAAATGTCTCGCACGAAATGTACAAAATGCGCGAACCAGGCCGTTGATGGGCGACTTCGTTGCCGACTGCCTGTATGAGGTGTGTCTTGCCAAGGCCGACGCCACCGTACAAAAAGAGCGGGTTATATTTTGTGCCAGGGTCGCGTGCTACGGCCATGCACGCCGAGTAGGCTAATTCATTGCTGCCACCGACGATAAAACTGCTAAAAGTGTATTTAGGATTAAGTCCACTAGGATTACCGGGCGTCGTCTTTGGTGTGAGCATATCAACGACAGGCGCTGCGGTGACCAGTGGCGGTTTATCGCTGGTTGGTTTTGGCTTTTTATTGCCAGAGTTTATGGCATAAGTGATGTTTTTAACTGACACGCCATTTTTTTCTAATATGGTGGCAATTTGTTTATTGAATTTGACTTCAAATTGATGCTTGGCAAACACGTTGGGCACACCAATGACAATAGTGTCGTCAGTTTGCTCTATAAGTTCGGTGTTTTTGAACCATGCTACAAAGGTGCCGTGCGTTACGCTCAGTTCAATTTCACCTAATACTGTTTGCCACAGCGCGTTTTTCATTCCCTCTCCACTTTGTCGGTTGACTGATTATTTTTACTATACCTCGCCATGCAGGTTTTCCACAACCGTAAGCCTTATTTTTGTTAAACGGTCAATAGCAGTAGCAGTTATACACAGTTGGGTAAGTAATCTGATGATTTGTGGAAAAGTCCTTGCAGCTTGTGGATAAATGTGGCAAGATAGTGGGTAGTTTTATACGCAACAGTCAAAAAGGAGCAATCATGCCAAAACGTACTCACCAGCCAAAAGTGGCTCGCCGCCACAAAGTGCACGGCTTCCGCGCACGCATGGCAACTAAAGGTGGCCAAGATGTTATTCGCCGCCGCCGTGCCAAGGGCCGTTACGCACTCGGTTCAGCTTAAAGCAAATAAATAGTCGCAGTTATAATTTGATGTAGCGCGTCTTCTCTTTAACAAAAGTGGGTCCAGCGAAATGCAGCCCGAGCGGTTTACTGCCCGGCGCGTAACGCACACTTTTGGGAAAGAGAAGACAAAGCGGGCAACAAGTAGCCGAGCGGCTATTCTTATTGGTGCACATCTGTTATTATTGGTGGCAATGATTACAAACCCTACGGCAACGCGCATTCTTTGTTACGGCGACTCAAACACTTGGGGCGACCGCCAAGAGCTTGCAACCGACCAGCGGTGGACTGGCATATTGCAGCAATCTTTTGGCGAGCAAGCCGAAATTATTGAAGAAGGCATGTGTGCTCGCACGACAAATCTTGACGACAAACACGACCGCAATGGTCTAACATATTTTTACCCCTGTATAAAAAGTCATAATCCGCTCGACGGCATAGTCATTATGCTTGGCACAAACGATCTTAAAATAAAATTTGGCGAGCCGTCGCCCGCGCAAGTAGTAAATGGTTTACGGGCCTACATTGAAGCAATTCAAAAGTGCGCCCGCAATAAACAGGACCAAACGCCACATGTTTTATTAGTGAGCCCCATTCATATCGCCGGTGGAACGCCATCATTTGACGAACTATATGCCGACGATTTTAGCCAGGCATCAATTAAAGCTTCAACGCAACTTGCGCCAGAAATCCAAAAACTGGCTGCTACAAGCAAGTGTCTATTTTTGGATGCCGCTACTGTCGCCAACGCTGGCGACGACGGTTTACATATTGACGTGGCAGGCCATAAGGCGCTTGGCGAAGCGATCGCCGCAACAATAAAAGATTGGATACACGTATGATCGCAAGCAAATTCCGCTTCCATGGTTATGGCTCGCTAAAATATTTATTTGGGCACGGTAAAACCTATCGTTTTAAGAGCGTGTCGCTTAGGGTGGCGCCGAATGATCGCCGCGTGCACAGCCGCTTAGCAGTGGTGGTGAGCAAAAAAGTGCTTAAAGCTGCGCCAAAACGTAACCGTGTGCGTCGCCGAGTTTTTGAAATTCTGCGTACCAACTGGCAGCACATTGCGCCATCGCACGATATATTGCTGACCGTGTATGACCCAAGCATTATCGACTTATCACACGACCAACTTGTAGCCGAAATTACTGAAGCATTGCAGCGTTCCCACCTCTGGGTCGACAAACCCATTGACGATTTGCAAAAATAGTATTCCCACTACCGGCCCTAATCTGATATGCTATAGGGCAGTATGAGTATATTCGATCTTATTTTAATCCAGCCAATTTTTAACATTTTAGTGTTTATTTACGGCATCATTCCAGGGCACGACTTTGGCGTCGCCCTTATTATATTTACTGTAATTGTCCGCCTGGCGATGTGGCCGCTTGTTAAAAAGCAGCTACACCAAACAAAGGTAATGCGTCAAATCCAACCTGAGCTCGCCAAGATTAAGGCAAAAGCCAAGGGCAATAAACAGATGGAATCACAGCTAATGCTCGAGCTATACCGTGAGCGCGGCGTTAACCCATTTGGTCAGATTGGTTTGCTGCTTGTGCAGTTACCAGTGTTTATTGCGCTGTTTTCGGTTGTGCGCCTTATTACCGAAAACCACGCCAACATTGCCAAGTACACCTATAACTTTTTGCAAGGTATTCCTGGCATTCAAGATGCAATTCACGGCCAGCTAAACCACTATTTGTTTGGTCTGGTTGACCTCAGCAAGCGTGCGACCGAAGCAGGGAGTGGTATTTACTGGCCGCTGTTTATCTTGGCTGTTATTGCCGCTGGTTTGCAATATTTCCAGTCAAAGCAATTGCTACCAAAGGCCAAAGAAAAGCGCCGTTTGCGCGACATGTTAAAAGAACAGGCTGCCGGCAAACAAGTCGACCAGGCCGAAATGAGCGCAATGATGACTGGCAAGATGAGCTTTTTATTCCCTGCGCTGACATTCTTAATTGGTATGTACTTAGATGGTGCACTAGTTGTGTATTTGGTTGTTGGTAGCACTGTCGCCATCTTCCAGCAGCACCGCGCATTACATCAAGACGAAACTGAGCTCGAAAAAATCAGTGAAAAAACTAAAACCAAAGTCAAAAATGCTAAAGCCGCTGAGGTAGTAGCTGAACCTGTTGCCAAACCAAAGAAAAAGGTAAGCCAGAGTAGTAAAAAGAAAAGGAGCTAGCAATGGACCGCAGCGCTTCGATTGACTTTGCAAAAAAGTACCTAGAAGATTTATTATCATTTTTTGGCCTCAACACTGACGTCACCGCCCATTGTGACGAAGAAGAAGAGGTAATTGAGCTTATTGTTCCGTCGACCCATTTAAATGGTTTTTTAATAGGTCAACGCGGCGAAACCTTACGAAGTCTGCAGTTCTTGCTTAGCATGAGCCTTAAAAACAAAGAAGCGGAGTTAACCCGCGTTAATATTGATGTGGCTAATTACAAAAAACATCGCGCCGAACGCGTCGCCGACCAAGTGCGCGAATGGTGCGAAGAAGTTATGAACACTGGTGAACCTATGCATCTTAAGCCTATGAGCCCAGCCGATCGGCGTACTGCTCACCGCGTTGTGACTGAATTTGGCCAGCTCCGCAGTGAGTCAGAAGGTGAAGGTCGTGATCGCCATCTTGTTATCAGTAAAGTTAGTTAACGACTACTGTTATACCTATTGACTTTATATAATTTATCTAGTATAATACTATATTAGCTCGCAAGCTAAAACTTGCCGAGAGTCAGGTTGGCGCCAAAGGGGCGCCACATGGACCCTAAGGGGTTAACAATGCGTGACCGTGTCTCCGACAACCTCGACTACAGTGGTGTGGAGCAGGTTGGCCCCGGCGCTTACTACGACAGTGGTCTGCGTGGTGGCGACCCCAGCGACCACTACATGGAGGACGAGGTCTACGACCACGTGGTCAAGGACACGATCGTGGCCTGCGTCGACGTCTTGCTGTATCGCATCCGCGAGGGTGTGCTCGAGGTCTTCTTGCCTCGCCGCAAGAGCAAGCCGCAGCCCGGTCGGTGGGTGTTGGGTGGCCGTCGGTTCGTCTTCAAGACGTTTGCCGAAGGCGCACTCTACAACCTCCAGCGGGAAACCAAGCTGGACTGCTTCGACGTCAACACGTTCGAGGAGGTGCCCGGCACCTTCGACATGGCCTGGGCGCAGAGTGCTCAGGGGTGTCCGACCCACACCTGGTCCAAGCTGATGGCGTACCAGGTGCCCGTTGGCATGGATGAGATCCAGCTTAACGGTGAGTACTCGTCCTCCGACGAAAACAATTGGTTCTCGTTGGAGGAGGCCTTGGCCGCCACCAACATCCACCCCACATTGCGGGCCATGTTGGAGGCGTTCCGCGACCGCAACAGCGACATGAAGCACGTGCACAGTGACGCCCGTCGTACCATCTACGAGGCGATCCACAAGGTGCACGGTGGCAAGATCACCCGTACCACTGTAATCACCGTCCATCAGGATGGCGCGCGACTGGGCGATCACTTCCACAGCCGTCGCGAGTCGTTTGTGGTGGAGGCCGGTTCCGGCGTTCTTCTGCGAGGTGACCAGGGCGGCGGCAACGTCGATGTGACGCGCTTTGTGGAGGGTGACACCTTTACGGTCAACCCTGGCGAAACGCACACGTTCATCTGTCAGAAGGGCACGGTGCTCGTGGCCGTCACCGGCTGGCTTTTCGAAGAAGCTGTCACCACCGCCTGCAAGCTCCAGCTCGCAGCCTGACATACCGCACCAAGACCTGTCCCGTTCCCCTTTGGGGGAGTGCTCGCTGGTAACGAGCATCGCGCACACGCGCGGCGGGCAGGTTGCTTCACCAACCCGGTAAGGGTTGTTTTTTATTGCCCAATTGCCGATTAGGAGGGAAGTATGGTTATCATTCCGAGTTAGGACGTTATTTTTCGGGCGGCCGACAGGTTAGTCAAGATTTGTTCTAAAAAAGTTCTTATAAAAAATGACCTAAACATAAAAATTGTAAAAAGCAAAGGCAGGGAAGGGGGAAGTGTATAGGAGCTCTGTAACTATTAACTTTATTACGTATTTACTAATCGCATATACATTACAAAAGGTTTATATGTCAGGCGGTCTGACATATGACCAAGCTCCCCGCTTATCTCTGCCCCATTTTGGCTAACAGTAGTCAATCTGTTTTTTGTTGTAATGCCTGGTTGTACATGGCGAGCGTCTGTTCTGCCATGTCGCGCCAGGAATATTTTTTAACCTGTTTATATCCTTTGGTGGCAAGTTCGGCGCGTAGCTTGTCGTCATTTATAAGATTGCCAATGACTTGCACCATATCGGCCAGGTTTTCTGGATCAAAATAAACTGCTGCGTCGCCATTAACTTCGGGTAGACAGGTCGCAAAACTGCTGGCGACGGGTGCACCGTAGTTCATGGCCTCAAGACTAGGGAATCCAAATCCTTCCATAAGCGACGGGAACACATAAGCGCGGCAATGTGCATACAACCAGGCCAGCTGGGGGTCGCTGACAAAACCCAAAAAATCGATGTTTTTAAAACCCTGCTTACTCGCCCATTCCATATCAGCCTGACGCAGAACGTCTTGACGGCCAACAATAAGCAAATGTAAGTCGGGGTTTTTGGTAAGCAATTGCTGGTGCGCCTGCATAAGCCGCCGGTTATTTTTGTACGGCTCTGCCCTGCCAACGTACATAATGAACTGTTTGCTAGCGTAGGCGGGCATTGGTTTTGGCTCACCCTCAAATTTATCTGCAGCTAAGTAGGCAACGGTAATTTTGTCTGGGTCAACATGGCAGTAACGCACGATATCTTGTTTGCTGTAATTACTAATCGTTAATATATGACGACTGCGACGGGCGACTTTTTTAAGGAGTGCGCCAAATATAGCCTTTTTAATCCGCAGTTCTACGGCGTTCATGTCGTCATTGGCAGTGATATGTAGCAGGTTTAAATCCAGAATGGAGGTCACGGCTGGGCCGGTGTACATAAGTGGTTGTTGCGGCATGCAAAAATGCACCAAGTCAGGGCCCAATTTACGCAACAGTCGGGCCAGGCCAATTTGTTCACCAAAACTGTAGTTATTAAACTCTGCTTCAATAACCGTAAAGTTTGGCTTTTGCGGTTGGTAGTAATCAAGGTCGGCACGCCGCACCAAAATAAGATACTGGTTTGTATCGTCAATTTGCTCCAAATAATGCAGCAACCGCTCAATGTAGCGGCCAGTGCCAGAATTAATAATGCGCGCGTCAATGGCGATCTTCATAAAAATACCAATGCTATTACCTCCCTATTGTATAATGGAACGGTAAAGTACCAAACAAAGGATAGAATTACATGGCAGAGACCCAAAAACGCGCGCTAGTTACAGGTATTACCGGCCAAGATGGCATGTACCTCGCTGAGCTTTTGCTTTCTAAAGGTTACAAAGTTTATGGCTTATTACGCGGCCAGCACAATCCTAAACGGGAGACTGTTGAGCGCGAAATTCCAGATGTAGAACTTATTGAAGGCGATTTAACAGATATTGTTTCGCTTATTAATGCACTTAAAGTTGCTCAACCCGACGAAGTGTACAACCTAGGTGCCTGGAGTTTTGTGCGCGGTTCGTATGACGAACCAGTATTAACGGCGCAGGTAAGCGGTGTTGGTGTTCTAAATTTGCTCGAAGCCATTCGCATTACCGGTGGCACTAACAAAGTGCGCTTTTACCAAGCCTCTACCAGTGAAATGTTTGGCAAAGTGCATGAAGTACCACAAAAAGAAACGACGCTTTTGCACCCACGCAGCCCATACGGCAACGCCAAAGCTTTTGCCCACTACACCACCATTAACTACCGTGAAAGTTACGGCATGTTTACCTGCACCGGTACGCTGTTTAACCACGAATCGCCACGCCGCGGTTACGAGTTTGTTACTCGCAAGGTCACAAGCGCTGTTGCCCGCATTAAACTTGGCATGCAAAAAGAATTGGTGCTTGGTAATCTAGACGCCAAGCGCGACTGGGGTTTTGCCGGTGACTACGTCGAAGGCATGTGGCTGATGCTGCAGCAAGACAAACCAGATGACTACATTTTGGCTACGGGCGAGACGCATAGCATTCGCGAATTGCTCGACATTGCCTTTAAAGAAATTGGCATTGATGACTGGGAACCATATGTTAAATATGACAAAATTCACGAGCGCCCAGCAGAAGTTGATCTATTAATCGGTGATTCTACCAAAGCCCAAACACAGTTGGGTTGGAAACCAAAGGTCGGCTTTGAGCAACTGATTAAAATGATGGTCCAAAGCGACCTCAAAATCGAAGAGCGCAACAAACGCATCGCCGAATTACAGTAATGCCGCACAAGCCCTGGAAACAGCTCAACCGCACCACAATTTACGATACGCGTCACATGCGTGTGCACGAAGATGTGGTTGAGCTGCCAGGCGGCGAGGTGCTTAACGACTACTCCGTCGTTGAATTTAACGATGTGGTTAGTTGTGTGGCTACCGACGAAGCGGGCAGATTGATCATGCTCGAAGAATACCGTTATGCCGTCGACGATACTATGCTGCAAACGTCTGCAGGCACCATCGTGCGTGGCGCAGAAGATCCGCAAACGGCAGCGCTACGCGAGCTAAAAGAAGAGACAGGTTATACTGCAACCGATATTAAAAAAGTCGGCGAGCTGTATGACTATCCTTCAAAGGCTACGCATGTCATTCACGTATTTAGGGTTAAGGGCGCTAAAAAGACGAGCAGCACGGCGCTTGAACCAAGTGAACAAATCCGCGTCAAACTCATGCGCCCAGCCGATGTAAAACAGGCAGTGCTCACTAACAAAATTAAAACCAGCGGCGTTGTTGCGGCGCTGGTCTTAGCGATGCCTGAACTGTTTGCTTAAAACGGATTTGCTTTAAACCATGCAACGTAATCTGCAACAGTTTGTTCAAATGGAATTTGTGGTGCCCAACCGGTATCATCTTTAAGTAGTTGGTTGCTGCCAAAAATTTCGGGTGGGTCATTGGGGCGAATGCGGCTTTGGTCAACTTCTGTTTTTGGAGTTGCAGCTTCACCGTACAAAGCTTTGGCGATCAGCGTAATAATTTCTTCTCCGGAGCGGCTGACGCCAGAGCAGATGTTATACAAGTTGTGTGGCAATGTGTCGGCAGTAGCGAGCTTTATGTAAGCGGCGACTACATCGCGCACATCGGTATAATCACGCCGTGTGGCAATGTTGCCAACTTTAAGGGTGCCATTCTCCCCTAGTTCACTTAGTTGCTTAACCATATCGGGCAACAAAAAGCCTGGGCCTTGACCTGGACCCGTGTGATTAAACGGTCGAACAACAACAGAATCTATGCCACGCTTTTTGTAATAATCAGCCAAATGTTCGCCCAAAATTTTACTAATAGCATAGGGCGAGCCATGGGTGAGTGCGCTCTGTTCGGTGAGCGGCATAGATTGGTTACTGTCGTATACTGCGCCAGAGCTAACCATAACAACACGGGGGTTCTGATCGAGCTTTTGCGCTAAAATGCGCTCGTACAAATTAATAACCATGGCGCTGTTATCGGCGATAAAACGCTGCGGTTGATCAAATGACAAACCTTGTGACGACAGGGCGGCGAGGTGAATAACTGCGTCAACCCCAGTAAAATCGACATCAGCAACCGAATCAGCATCGGTCAAATTGCAAGCAACAAAATTATCAACCTGCTCAGCAATGCTTGGGTCTGCATGTGTGGCAAGCGCGGTTATATGATGACCTTGCTGCTTAAGTGTGCTTACGAGGTGTTTACCGACAAATCCATTGCTGCCGGTAACTAGTATAGTCTTTGTGTTCATTTTTCTATCATACCACCTAAATTTTGATGTACCTATGCTAGAATAAATGTAGCTTTATGTTTGCAAAAGTTGCCCAAAAATACCGTTATTCATTGATTTTGCTGCGTCAACTGGTAATTACCGACCTTAAGCTGCGATACCAGGGATCATGGCTTGGTTATTTATGGTCGTTGCTACGTCCATTGGCTTTTTTTGTTATCTTGTATGTTATTTTTGGTAAGTTTGTTAAAACGTTACCAGGTATTGATCATGCGGCGCTTTACCTGTTGCTTGGCGTTGTGGTCTGGAACTATTTTGCAGAAGTCACTAACCTAAGTGTGGCGAGTATTGTTGGCCGCGGTGATTTAATCCGCAAAATTAATTTCCCTAAGTACGTTATTGTGCTCGCTGGGTCTTTTTCGGCGCTCATTAACCTTGGTATAAGTTTTGTCATTGTCTTTGCATTTATGGCGTTTACTGGGGTAGCGCCAAACATTGATGCTTTATGGATCGTACCGTCACTTATTGTGGAGTTATTTATTTTTGCCATCGCCATTGCTTTCTTTTTAAGCGCGGTGTATGTTCGCTTGCGTGACATTGGTTACATTTGGGAATTATTTATGCAGGCTGCATTTTACGCCACGCCAATTTTATACAGCCTTAGTTTTGTGACCAACCTAACCGTGCAGCAAGGGATGATGCTTAATCCGGTGGCTCAAATAATTCAGGATCTTCGGGTGACGCTTATCGAACCAAAGGCGCCTGATATCGGCACTGTGTTTGGCAATGAATGGGTCCGTCTTATACCAATTGCGTTTGTCCTTGCGGTCACAGTGATTGCGGCCTGGTACTTTAAAAAGCGTTCTAAACATTTCGCGGAGGATGTGTAATGGCTGACCGAATTGCTTTAAAAGTTGATCGCGTTTCTAAGAATTTCCAGTTGCCACACGAAAAAAACCGCTCAATTAAAAGTGCCTTTGTTGGTTTGTTTAAATCTAAAGACCGCACGATAGAAACGCAGCATGCTTTGCGCGATGTGTCGTTTGAGGTTAAAAAAGGTGAGTTTTTTGGCATTGTCGGACGTAACGGCAGCGGTAAAAGTACGCTCCTTAAAATGCTTGCTGGTATTTACCAGCCGACTAAAGGGCATGTGATGACCGAAGGTAAGTTGGTGCCGTTCATCGAACTCGGCGTCGGCTTTAATCCAGAACTAACTGGCCGCGAGAATGTTTATTTAAATGGTGCGTTGCTTGGTTTTTCAAAGCAAGAAATCGACGCTCAATACGACGACATTGTACGTTTCGCTGAGCTAGAAGATTTTATGGACCAAAAACTCAAAAATTATTCCAGTGGTATGCAGGTGCGGCTGGCATTTTCGGTTGCGACAACGGCAAAAGCTGACATTTTGTTGATTGATGAGGTTTTGGCCGTTGGTGACGCCGATTTTCAACGCAAATGCTTTGATTACTTCAAAGAGATTAAAAAAGGTGACACAACAGTCATTTTTGTGTCTCATGACATGGGTGCGGTTAAGGAATATTGTGACAGGGCTATTCTTATCGACAACAGTCGGCTAGTAGCTAGTGGCAATCCAGACAACATCGCCCGCGATTACACCCGCTTATTTAACGAACCTGGCAATGCCGGCAAGCAACAAAACAAACGGCGTTGGGGCGATAATGCTATGATCTACGAAAGTGTTACTGTCTCACCCACCACCATCGACGATGATACGTCAGAATTTGTTATTACTGCCAAAGTTGCCGTTAACGAACCCATCGAAAAGCCGGTTTTTGGATTTTCGATTGTCGCCCCTGACAGCCGTGAACTGTTTGGCACAAACACCCACATTGCCGAATATAAAACTAATAGTTACAAACCAGGTGATACGATTACCGTCACCTGGCGCGTGCCAAACGTGTTTGCCGATGGTCAGCACGCGCTCAACGTAACCGCCTCGCACGAAGACGTTCTAACCGTCTGCGATTGGTGGGAAGATGCTCTACGCTTTAGGGTGAACAAAATTAAAAAGACGCCATACCCTGTGAATCCGCAAATGCGCGTTGACGTTAAGTAGTATGAAGCGCGTAAAGCTGTTTATTGACGCTGGTCCAATCCTTGAAAAGCGCCTAAGTGGCATTGGTCATTTAACACTCCGCATGATCCAAGCATTAGCGGCGCAGAGCGATTATGACATTCGTCTTCTGGTGCCGGCCGCCAAAGTACAGTTGTTAGACCAATGGCAGTTAAAAAATGTGAAAGTGGTGCGTGTACCATTTTTAGCGCGCATTTGGAACAACTGGCCGCGCATAAAGTTTATGCCTCCTATTGATGTCGTTTTTGGTCGCGGACTGTATTTGTTTCCGAATTTTAAGCGTTGGCCGCTGGCATTTTCACCTTCGATAACCTACGTGCACGATATTTCGTTTGAACTTTTCCCTCAATTTACTGAGCCGCGCAATTTACGTATGCTAGCAGGCAATGTAGCGCGTTGGGCTCAGGCGAGTACGTTAGTAGTCACCGATTCCAATACTTCTCGCCAAGAAATTTTGGATCATTACAAGCTCGCCGCCGATAAAGTCAAAGCTATATATTGTGGTGTCGACGCGACTTTTAAGCCAGCGACCAAGGCCGAAGTTACCGCTGTGCGCAATAAATATGGTATTACCAAACCGTATTTATTCTTTTTGAGCAACTTGGAACCACGCAAAAATATCAGACGTTTGGTGCAGGCGCTCAGTGAACTGCCGCAAAATTACAAAACAAAATATAGTTTTGTGCTAGTTGGCGGCATGGGCTGGCAAAATGATGAGATTTTAGCCGAAATTACCAAGGCACAAGCGGCTGGCTGGGACATTATAAAACCGAAGGCGTACGTGCCAGATAGTGATGTTCCACCCCTGCTAACAGGAGCCGAGCTATTAGTCCACCCTGCACTTCACGAAGGGTTTGGTATTCCAGTAGTTGAAGCCATGGCTTGCCGCACGCCCGTTGTGGCGAGTGATATTCCGGTACTACGCGAAATCGCCGGCAATGCTGCGGCCTATGCTGATCCGTATAGCGCGGCTGATATTGCTGCCAAAATCGAACATGTATTAACAGATGTTAAATATCGCCAAGAGCTAGTCGCAGCAGGCGAAAAAGCCGCCCAAAAATTTACATGGTCCGCTGCTGCTAATCAACTCATAGCGTATAGTAAAGGTATAAGACCCTAAAAAGTATGGAACAGTTCATTACCTACGCCCAAAACCGCGAAGACGTTATACTTGACGCATTCTTTAAAGATGTTACTAAGGGCACATACATTGATATTGGGGCTAATCACCCAATCCATGATTCTGTTACGAAACATTTTTACCTTAAAGGCTGGCGTGGCATAAACGTCGAGCCTATCGCTAGCTTGTATGAACAAATTGTTAAGGATCGCCCCGAAGATATTAACCTATGCATGGGCATCTCTAGCAAGTCCGATACATTAACGCTGCGCAAGTATGCCAACAGTGGCTTGTCGACGTTTTCGGCCGAACTTCAGGGCGAATATGACAAAACGCCGCAAAGCAAAACAGCACATTTTACAGATATTAAAGTGCCGGTCATTACATTAAAAGAACTTTTGACCAAGCATCCGCTCAAGCATATTCACTTTATGAAAATTGATGCTGAAGGCTTCGAATACGAAGTTATTAAAGGCAACGACTGGCAAAAGTTTCGTCCCGAAATGCTTTGCATTGAAGCCAATCACGGTATACCCGGCAAAGATTGGCAGGCGATTTTACTTAAAAACAATTACGAAAAAGTGTGGAATGATGGTCTGAACGATTACTTTTTAGCAAAAGAAAGCGCAAAACGGCGCGAGAATTTTTCGTATCCGCACGTTATGCTGCTCGAAAACCAGGTCGTCCCCTATCATGTACAAAATAAACTTAATGACTTAAGTCAACAATTGCATGATGAGCAGATTAAACACGAAGTCCAAGAGCTACGCTTTAAACAGCTTGAACAAGAAAAACTTGATGCCGAAAATCTTGTCGCCCAGCAAAAACGCCTCAAAACTGCACTAAAATTGGTAGTGAAGGCTGTCGACAATGCCGTGTCGGCGCGTATTGAGCATTTGCGCGCACCAAAAGTCGCTCAGGCGCCACAATTAAGCGAAGCAGGGGCGGCAATTGTTTACGACGCGTCCAGTAAACAGGCATTACTTACGAGCATTCGCAATGGCGATATGCAGTCGTACTACAGTTTTAGTAAGCCACGCAAACCGCAAACTTTTTACACCTACAATATTGTGAATGGTGTCTATTCATTTGCCAAGCGCGCTGCTCGTAAAGGCCTCAAGGTGGCCAAACAAGCAGTAAAAAGGAGTAGTAATGAGCAAAAATAATCTGTACATTGATTGCCAGGTATTCCAAACGCCAGCATGGGACCGGGGTATGGGGCGCTATGTCCGCTCGTTGTTGCAGTCGCTCTATCCGCTTTCAAAGTACACTAATTATAAGCTCATTTTTTCGAATAATTTACCCAAAAATGACGCGGCAATTGCAGCGGTCACCGCCATTTGTCCGGGCGCCGAAATCATCACACTCGACTTATTGACGACGCGCAAAGAAACCTACAAAAATGCCGCCGCCCACAATATAGGCTTGCTGGATGAGTACATTGCGTCGCAGCCAACCAGCGGTCGCACATTGTTTATGATCCCTTGTTTGTTTCAGGAGCCTACCGCAAGTGTCTTCCCGTCAGATGTCGAAACGAGCTTACTTTATTACGATGCAATCCCACTTTTATACTTCCATCGTTACCTAAACGCCATTAATTACGAAAATTATTTAGAGCGGCACAAAACGCTCTTTGCTGCTGACAAAGTTTTTACTATTTCACAGACTATCGCCGATGACTTAGCGGTCTACTATGGCATGTCATACGACAAAAATCATGTTATTAACATTGACGGGGCATGCATAGAAGGTATGCTTAGTGAGTTTAAAAAACCAGCAATTGAGCTGCCCGAAAAGTATATTTTATTCCCTACTAGCGATGACATCCGCAAAAACAATCGCGCTGCGCTGCAGGCTTTTAATCAATTGCGTACGCTTACCGGCAAAAACTATAAGCTTGTTGTGACGTCTAAGTTTGACGAAGCGCGCCAAAAGGCACTCGCCTCGCTGGCCAAAAACGTTATTTTTACGGGCAATGTTGATGATGCAGAACTAGCATGGCTCTATAAAAATGCTGAGGTCGTGCTATTCACGTCTGAATATGAAGGTCTTGGACTGCCAGTGCTCGAAGCTGTAAAAATGGGTAAAAAGGTTGTTTGTTCGAATATTCCTGTCTTCCGCGAAATTTCAGAAGAAGCTTTTTATTTATTTGACCCACTCAACATTGGCGATATTACGCATAAACTTTACCAGGCGCTGCGTGATGATGGGTGGCGCGACAAACAGAAGCTTTACAAGGACATCAACCAAAAGTACACCTGGCAACGCAGCGCTAAAATTATGCATGACGCGCTGGGCGAAGAACCGATTCAAAACGAGACAAAACCAAAGCCTAAACTTGCAGTGATTGCGCCAGTGCCGGACGGCTATTCAGCTGTTGGTAAAGTGGTGCAAGAGCTCCACTACGAAACAAGCCAGCGCTTCGATGTCCACTATTACTTTGAAGACCGCAAAGAAAAGCCGCCAGTGCATGTGCGCCCTAATTACCTAAAACATCTTGCGCCCTGCTTTGATGCCGAAGCTTTTAACGCACAAACCTACCGTAATTACGACGCGGTTATTTACCACATTGGCAATAGTGAATATTGCTTTTACTCGATAATCAATTCATTGCATTTGCCTGGCATCGCCATAGTGCACGATACAGTGCTTAGCGACGCCTTTGGCGAAATGGTACGGCTTGGATACATGGTGCCGCAGCGGCTGCAGGCGGAAGCGCAACTTGACGCACTGACCGGTACAAAAAAGACCGGCTTCATAGCATCTTTGGTCAATAACCAGATTGCTGCCGTGGTACATTCTGATTATGCGTGTAAAGCGATTGCGCCGCTACTCGAAGACGGCGGCCAAGTGGTACGCGCGGAGCTGCCGTCAGTCGTCCCTATTCAAAATGTGCAGTCGCAACAACGCGATGTCGTTCATGTCGGCCTAGCAGGCGTATTAGGTGGCCGCAAAGGGTTAGATATCATAAAAAACCTCGCCGAAGACGAGGCGTTGGCCGATAATGTCATGTTTCACGTATTTGGTTTTAGTTTTGTCGATCCTAAAGCCACCGAAGAGCTCGAAAATTATAAAAATGTGCGACTTACTACTGACTTAACCGATTTAGAATATCAAACGCAACTTCTTAATCTTGACGTCTTAGTTAATTATCGGTCGCATTATCGCGGTGAAACATCGCTAACGGTACTTGAAGCAATGCGCTATGGCTGCGTGACAATTGTTAATGCTGATCTGGGTTGGTTTGCCGAACTCCCTGATGACACGGTGGTAAAAGTTGCTAAACCGACCGACATACAGCATGAAGTTGCTCGACTTGTTAGTTCTTCAAAGACGCGTAAAAAAATCGGCACTGCTGCAAAAAAATACATTGCCGAACATCACAGTCCCGAAAAATACGTGCAGTTGCTGGCGCGCCTTGCCGCAGAAGGTGCAGATTTGCCCAACAGCAAACGTGCTGCAATTGTACGGGCTAGTCATAGTGCCGAACAAGTCATCGACCAATACAATGCTATGGAGAAAAAATAATGCAAAACAAAGGTACGCTTTGGATCGACGTAACAATGCTTGTAAACTGGCACGGCCATTTAACAGGTATTCAGCGGGTTGAGTACAATCTGGCAAAACGGTACTCTGAGCTGCCAAATGTTAAGTTTTGTGTGTTCCACAAAGAACAGCAAAAAATAACAGAGTTCGATTTTAAACATATCGCTTACAAAGTAGAGATGCTCCAACAGCAAACCGCTGCGCCGGCAGCAATACCGGTAATGGCACAACGTCCATTGTATCGCCGCGCGCTTTCTAAAATGAAACGGTTGGCTGGCAGTGCTTTGTCGCCCGAAACCAAAGCATTTTTACGCGGACAAATACATCGCCGCACTATAAACGAAGACACGCCAATTACTTTTAAGCAAAACGATACTTTCCTTATTTTAAGTGGCGATTGGTCAGATGAGACATTTGCAAACCTCATTATCCGACAGCGACAACAGACGCATGTTAAAGTGGTTCAGATTGTGTACGATATGCTCCCGGCAGTATTCCCCGGTTATTTTGTACCCGGCATGGCCGATCAATTTACCACGTACATGGCGCATATATTTGCGAATTGCGATGGAATTTTAGCAATTTCTGAATCAACAAAACATGACGTCGAACAATTTATGCAGCGGAACAATATTGCGCCTGTAGATATTGCTGTATTCCGTTTAGGCGATGATTTTGTTAAACAGACACCGGCTAAACCAGCCATCGGTGTTACTAAAAATAACTACATTTTATGCGTGTGTACTATTGAAGGTCGCAAAAACCACATGCTTCTTTACTACGCGGCGCGCGAGGCAATGCTACGCGGCGAAGATTTTCCTACCGTAGTGCTTGTCGGTAAAAAAGGTTGGCTCGCAAACGATTTTATTTACATGGTCGAAAACGACCCAGTGCTTAGTAAAAAAGTTATTTTTACACGGCCAAGTGACCAGGAATTGGCGTGGCTGTACCAGAACTGTCTGTTTACTGTTTTTCCGTCATTTTATGAAGGGTGGGGGCTTATGGTGGCTGAATCGTTGTTTTATGGCAAGCTCTGTCTGTCGTCCGGCGTGTCATCAATGCCCGAAATTGGCGGTAAATTGGTAGATTATTTTTCGCCGAACGACCCTGTGCAACTACTTGAAAAAATTCAGCACTATTTAAAACACCCTCACGATATTGCTAAAAAAGAAGAGGCCGTTAAAAAGCATTACAAAGCAGTTACCTGGGATGAAACTTTTGCCCAGGTACGTGATTTTGTCGCAAACGTACAATAAGTAAAATCGCGCCTGCAAACGGGCGCGATTTTTTAATGCACAATCATTGGGAAGCTTGCGGTGTGATCGTCCATCCAGCCAATGCCAGCAATGACAGGAGCAAAGATTTCGTTGTAGGTGCCTGGTGTATTTGGCGCTGTGACCCAAAATTCGAACGAACCGTATTGGCCTGGCGCCACGCTTGTTTCGTGTAGCGCATTGGCGCGGTTGCAGTTTACGTTATTAATCCATGTGCTGTCGCAAAACGCGCTGTGGCGGTCGCGCGGTGTTACTGTAGCTAGGTGCATTGGGTTGTTGGTGCCCTGGAACCAGGTTGTGTTGCTGGTGTTTTTAAGAGTCATTGTTAGATAATAACGCTGACCAGCTTGTACATTGCCAAGATTAAAAGGCGTTGTTTTGGTGCTATCAGTGTAAGCGCCTTGGCTAATAATTTGCCACGAAAGTTGCGGTTGATTTGTGTGCAATGTGACATTAATACTGTCAGTGCCAAGCCGGGTTGGGCTGGTGCCGTCGATCATTGGTTTGAATTGTTCGCTGTACGTGCCAGAGGTCTGAGGTGTGTCAAACCAGAATTCTACTGTGCCGGTTTGCCCGCCGTTAATGGTGTTTTCGTGCAATATTCCTGCGCGGCTGCAATCGGTCCAGGTTGCATCACACCAAGTGCTGTTATGGCCGTCTGGTCCTGCGGTAGCAATAGTAAATGGATTAGCGCCATTGCGCGTCCATTGTGCCCAGCCAAGGTTTTGGACGTACATAACCATGTAGTAGCGTTGGCCGGGATCTAAGCTGTTAATGTTTGCCAGGGTTGACTTAGAATTATCGTTGTAAACGCGGATGTCTTGCAACGCCCAGGTATAGGGCTCAACGCGGATGTTAAAGTTGCTTTGAGCGGTATCGAACCAGCTCTTACCTTCCATGACCGGTTTGAATATCTCTGTATAGCTGCCGGGGTTCGGTGTAGTTATCCAAAAACTGAATGTACCAGTCTGGCCAGGGTAAGTAGTCGCTTGGTCGAGATAGGCGGCGCGATTACAGGTTGTCCAGGTGCTGTCGCAAAATGGACTTTGTCGGCCATTTGGACCGGCAAGCACCGTTGGATTACTGCCACTGTTATTCCAGATGATATTGCCGGTGTTACGAACAGTCTCGGTAATGTAATAGCGTTTGCCAGGAACAATTTGAGTAAGATCGACGCCAGTTTGCTTTGTGCTGTCAGTGTAGGCAGCCTGACCAAGCAAAGATGCGCCGTAGTACGTTGGCCCAACATACATTGGAAAGCTAAAGCTGCCTGGCATCCAGGACATGCCGACCATGACCGGTGTGTACAGTTCGTTGTATTGGCCAATTGTGTTTGGTGCTGTCACCCAGAATTCGAAAGTGCCATTTTGGCCCGGCGCCACGGTGTTTTCGCGCATAGTGGTCACTCGATTGCAGCTTGTGGTGTTCGTCCAGGTACTATCGCAGAACGGACTAGCACGGTCCTGTGGTCCGCTTGTTGCTAAAATTATAGGGTTACTTCCGGTCTGGTCCCAGGTGACATTACCATTGTTCCTAATAGTAACTGTTAAGTAGTAGCGTTGGCCGGGGACAAGCTGGCCAAGGTTTGCAGGCATTTGTTTGCCACTATCAAAATAGGCGCCTTGGCTAACAGTTTGCCACGAATAATTAATATATGTCGCACCAAACCAATCAACAAAGTATCGCCAAAAGTTGCGGTTGCCGTAGCTAGAACAGCCGTCGCCAGTGCCGTATAAATTATTAATAGCTGCTTGGTTTGGCGTGTACGGCGTGTAGTTGTATAAGCCAGCAGTTGCTAGGTTCTGAATGTAAATGCTTGCAGTACCGCACCCTGTGCTTGGGCTATACAAAATATTGTTTGCCATGCCCGGTACATAGTTATAATTGTTGGGATTGTTAGCATACAAACGAAACTGCCTAGCAGCGTTATTGATTTGATTAAAAAAACCGTAATATTGCGAATTACAAACATTACTATCTGGACAGCCGTAACCTGCCGCACTGCGATACTGAATGTCCCACGGCCAATCATCGGTCACCAAGCCTTGTTCTTTTTGTACGAGCACAAGCAGCACTTGTGGGTTAATATTATAGTTCTGCGCCGCTGCCGATATGAGCTGCGCAGCGCTTAATGCGCCACCTGGGATTGGGTTGCCATCGAGGTTATTGGCGTGCGTGCTTGGATTTTCGTAATAATCTTTAAGGCAAACCATAGGTAACGGTTGACCATTAGCGCGCGAATAGTCGGCACGGGTGCCGTTGCCGTAAGGTTGCGTGCCCCAACTATCACAATTGGGAACTTTAGAGTTCAAAAAGTTTTGGATGCTCGTAACATCCATGGCGTTTTTGTTATAAAACACCGCGTCGTCGATAATGTTACCAGCGTGCCAGTCAGCCGGGTTGGCGGCCTGAGCGACGCTGCTGAAGTTGAGGCTGATAATGCTCGCGATAGCCACGAGCGCTAAGATTTTAAACCGTTTCATTATTTAGTAATTGTTACTGTTTGCGTCGCCGCAGGTGAGGTGGCTGAACCATTTGTGGCAGTAATACTTAACTGCCATTGGCCGCCAGTTGGGAAAGATGAAGTTGGAATGTCAATATTGCAGGCGTAGCTTGTACCCGTGAGTGTAACTGTCCCGCTGCCAGTGACCGTCTGACCATTGCTTGTAAGCGTGGCATTGCATGTGCCGTTTGTGATGCCGCCAATTGTTGTGCGTACACTGAGCGGTTGCCCGGCGCCAGTCTGGCCGGCCCTTGCGATGGTCAATGTGATTGATGGGTTCGTTGGCGGATTGTTTTGCTGTTGATTGATATCGCGCTGTTTGGCATCCTGCGAATCTTGTTTATTTTGTTCGGTTGGCGGGTTGTAATCGACGCTATTAACTGGTCGAGTTGGGGAGTTTTCTGGGGAAGTGGTCGTCTGCTGACGATTAAAGGGGTGTGCTAAAGCCACATACGCGGCGCCAGCTAAGAGCACTAAAATTATGGCAATAAGAACAATAAGTTTTTTGTAAGATTTTTTATTTTTTTGTTTACTTATAGACTGCATATATTCACCATACCATCGCTAATTTAATCTGTAAAGACATAAGCGTCATCACGCTCTTTAAGCCAGACTAAAGTATGGTATTATGAGCGCAATGATCAATTTTTTAAAGAGGCACAGCTTTATAATTTTGCTCTGCGTCGTGTTTACGGCACTAGGTGGTGCTTTGATTTTACGCTGGTTTAACACACAGTTAAATCCCGACGCTGTGTCATATATAACGATCGCGCAAAAGTACGCAGCAGGCGATATCCGGCATGCTATTAATGGGTATTGGGGGCCACTACTTTCTGTGTGTATGGTTCCGCTGTTGTGGCTGCATGTCGATCCAATTATTGCCGCAAAAGTGGTCTCGCTTGCTGCCTCGCTCGGCATACTTATTATTGCGTATTGGTTTTTGTTACGCCGTAATGTGTCACGTGTCACCGCTGGACTTTGCTGTTTGGCGCTGGCTATTTTTATGTTTACGTGGTTTACGGCAGACCCTATTACCCCAGACACACTTTTTGCCTTTTTTACGGTGTTACTTGCCTTTTTTACGGTACGATTCTTGCAAAATCCGACATGGCAAAACGGCGTATTGTTGGGTGCAAATGGCGCCGTTTTATATTACACGAAGGGTTTTGGTTTCTTTTTGTTTATTGGTGTCGCAGGACTCATTGTTTTATGGCAATGGTTACGCGAACGTCAGACATTCCTACTTGTTGTTAAACGTTGGCTGCCAGTGACAATTGTTTTTGTGGCGTTGGTTGTGCCATTTATTGCAGCGATTTCGGTTAAGTATCACCAGTTTACTATTAATACGGCTGGCACATTTGATCACCGCGCGTATGGGTATTATGGTTTGCGACAGGGTAATTTCCCGCCAGTTATTAACACTGGCGAGATCCCGCCGCTTGGGCCGCCAAACGGCAGTGCTGTTAATACGTGGGAAGACCCGATCGCGTCGATCCCATTGCTACGAGATTGGAGTTTGTTCGATTCAGCCGATCATTTTTGGTTTTACATAAGCAGCGTGGTTGGCGCTAATTTACTAATAATCTTCAATTTTATTTACAGCCATGGACCACTGCTTATTTTGGCGTTTGGCGCTTTGGCTGCCGCGTGGTTGAGGCGGGGCACATTTAGGCGTGAATATGCGGTGTTTGGGCTTATAGCAGTACTGATGATTGTTGGTTATTCGCTTGTCTTTGCAGAGGGTCGTTACCTCTCTGGCCTTGTTGTGCTCGGTGCATTGGCGGTGGCGCTCGAGGCTGAAACGCTTCGCAAAAAACATTATTTTGGCAAAGCTCAATATATTATTGCCGGTTTGCTTATTAGTGTTATGACACTCGTATCTGTTTGGCAAACTGTTGTTGGTATGAGGTTTGTGGATCGCGATTGGCACGACGCGTCATTGGCACTTGGCAAAGTTATTCCGGATCATTCTAAAGTTATGTTTGATACATTTATTCCTGCATATCAAACCTGCTACTATTTGCACCTACAGTGCTATAATGTTGTCGCTCCGGGTGATGATTTTGCCGCCTATGATGCCAAAATTAAAACCGCCGGTGTAACATATGTCATTGATTACCACACAAACGACGGTAGCGAGCGTTTTAAACAGTTTGCCGCACAGTACTTTACTCTATATTATGAGGCAACAATAAGCGGCAAACCAATCACCGTTTACACAGTCAACTAGTTTTTTAGTGGCTTACGACTTAAATACCAGCCGTATGCTCCAAGTGCTAATAGCAAAACATACCAAGCGACAACTTTAAGGACATTGGTGATGTTTGGATTAACAAAGTGGGTAACGTCATCTGATAGATTAGTGGTGAAGGCTGGAATAATTTTATCAATGGCAATACCAGTAAAATATTGAATGTGATCAAATAACCTATGTCGTGTCCAATAATTTGGATCAATAAGTGGATAGTGTGAATTCATGGCATCAAACGTAATAAGCGCCGTAGCAATTGCCAAAATCCACGTCACAACCCTTTGCCACAGCATTGTTACTTTGCTGAGTGCAAAGGCTAAAGCGGGAATGAAGACGGGCAAAATGCTCATCATGTATCTGCCGGTTGGCGCATAGCCACCGTGCCATTCGACAAACCCAATAGTGACATATATTGTTGGCGCTAAGGCGAGCAATGCGATTATAAGCGACTGTTTATGATGTCTAAACCAAATAGGTAGCCCAATCGGCAGCAACAGTAAGATAGGATTAAAAATGAACAAGCCTTTGTTAGAATCAAACAGCATTGCGCTGAGGTGCATCAGTACGTTGCCTTTTAGGCTGCCGCCGGCATTACCAGCGCTTGGAGCAATCGCCACTGCCGAAACGTACGTTTCGTTATAGTAGTAAATGCCACCGCAGAGTAAGAAGCCAAGCACAGCCTGCCAGGGCAGCTTGCGCTCATTACGCCACAACCGCCATGTCAAAATAATAAAGACGGGGATCGTAAAAACGAGCGTCCTAAAATGTAATAGTAAACCAAAACCAAGTAGTGCCCCGAGCAAACATTGGAACCACGGCCGATTATAGTATTTATTCAGAATAATCAGTGATGCCAAAAAAACACCTGCGACCGCCATGTCTGGGTATACGTAGCCTGCCAGATTTGCAAAAAAGTAGCATAGCGTCAATAATCCAGTGGCAAGATATGCATATTTTTTACGGCCCGTAATTTGTTTTGTCCATACATACGCGAGCCATAAAACGACTGTTGCTACGGCAACCATTTCGACAACCGCACCCCATTTGCCAGCTATAGCAAAGCCAGGCAGTAACAAAAAGGGCAGTCCATCGCCATGGATAGATCGTACATCGCTAGGGTTTACGGGATTACCCTGTGGCCCCAATGTACTATCAAAAAAACCAGCATAATCGCGGTTCGCGTAATTATTTTTGAGGTTTAAGTCATGGTCGTGTATGAGGCTGTAATCCATGAGCATGTAGTGCGGCTCGTCACCAAATGTCGGTAAATTTACGTTAAGCCGCACAATAAGCAAAAACAAAAAACACAGCACAAGCATGCATGGACCAAACCATGCGCCACGGACAAATGCATGCAATTGTGATTGTTTTTGTTTTTTAGTTTTAATCATTGGTCGTAATTATAATCCGATCTTTTGTAGCAACCAATTAGGCGAAAATTTTGGTGCATACTGTAAGGTAATTGTACTGCTTGGATCATCGACTAGGAATGGTTTAAGCGGATCGACAATTTTATCGTTGGCAAACACGTACTTACCGTTAACCTCCCAGCCTTTGCCAGGGTTCATATTTACGTTGATTTCGCCTGGACCAGTGCGCTGTAACACAATTTTATTTGGCGACCAGTAAGTGACTTTAGCGTTGTTGGTAAAGATAAATCGGCAACCGCCTTCGTTTATGCCGCAGCGGACAGTGCTGTCTGGTTGGCGGGTATCGACTAATGAATCGCCGGCGATAACTTGGCCATAGTTGTTGCGGGTTGTTTCGAGCAAGTTTTCATCGTACGAATAAACAGCATTAAATTTTGTATCATTAATGTATTGTGGACGCGGGATACGGTAATGATATACCTGGTCAAATGGTGCTTGTGGCGAACGGTATTGTACGGTGCTGATTTTATATTCGTGGCTCATGGCATTAATGCCGCACACAAACAATTCAATGACGGTTAACGCCAAAATAATTGTAATGATTTTGCTGAATTTTTTGCTGCTATATGCTGCCAAAATAAACAAAACACATAATGATGACCACATGAGCCAGCGTGTCGCTACTCGCATAGAATTAAAGACTGGCAGGTGATTAAGAATATGATATGGCGACCACGGTCCAAAATCGCCCATGCCCAAAATAAAGAAACTAAAGAAGAGAATAACAAGTAGAACAATCGAATAATTAAACGGCGCCTGTTTTTTGGCAATTTTTTTAGTAATCCCCACGCCAAGGACAATCAACAAACAAATGAGTGTGCCAATGCCAATGTAGGTGGCAGCTTCGGCCCAACCCCAATGACTGGTTAGTTGGGGAGGAGCATTATACTGGTCTGGGCCCCACATAGAATAGAGACCCTGCCATAGCCCGGTAAACGGATCGTTGCTTGTGCTTTCGAGCCGCGGCCGATCCTTTATAAAGCTCACCACAAAGTACATGCGGTAGGCACTGACGATAGCAATAAGCACTCCAGCTTTAACCCAAAACAGCACATCTTTTTTAATCTCTTGCCAAAAATCGTGCCACTTAGTACTGTTGAGAGTCTTAAAAGCCAGTCTGATAATTTCGTACAAAAACCAAATGCCGACTACTACTGCGGCCATAATTGTGGTGTAATGCGGCGCGGACCACACCATAAGACTGTACAAAAGCCCAAACCACAGCCAAGCTTTTTTATTGCGTCGTTTAAGAAAGAAGTACAAAAGCCACGGCACAAATGCGATCATCAAAAAAGTAAAGTGCCCGGCAATAACGCGGTAGACAAAAAAGCTGCCAAACATTGGAATATAGGCGAGCAGGGCGGCCCGTACATTCGGTGCGCCAAACCCATCCTTAAATAATTTGCGAAAGCCATAAAAGCCAATTAACATGTAGCCTAAAATTGCGACTTTGAGTCCCATAACTGCGCCAAAAATAAGCACCAACGGACCTTGTAAACTGACCATGCCAAACTGCACATTGGCAAACAATGGGATGCCGCCGGCAACCCATGGGTTCCACATTGGGAACTGGCCGAATTCGAGCACGCTGCGGCGGAAAGCCTCGTAAATTTGGAAGTAATAATCGGGGTCGCCTGGCGTAATTTTGTCGCCTGTCATAAGCAGCGGCAGACAAAAAATAATAATTGGAATCGCTAGTAGCGCGCCGTTTACCCATTTATTTTTAAGCCGTACGGCGTCATGCAAAAATTGTTTTACATTTTGGTTCAGTGGATTTTTGCCGTGGAAAATGACGCGGTAGAATGCAAAATTCCAAAGAGTTGTTATGACCAGCGCCAGTGTCCGGCTAAAAATAAGCCAGCTTTCGGGCAGCAAAGCCACAACAATAAGGGTAAAAGCATAGTTAAACGCCACAAGCAGGGCATAAGCACCGACTTGTCTAGAAATCGTCTTAAGACTTTTTTCGTAATCTTTAAATGCAAAGATTTTTTGGAGCAAAAAAGATGTCGGCAGCCCAATCCAGAACCCACATGCCGTTGCCAGCTCGGCCGAGAAGTGTAAAAAATGGCTCATAGCCAAAATACTGACAAGCTCAACAGCGTACGCCAAAACGCCGGCGAGCACATACCGCACAACATGCCTAGGTATAAGTTTTTTCATAACTACTTGTTAGTTATTGTACAATATTTATACAATGAAACGCACAAAAAAAATTCTAATCGTCCTACCCTGTTACAACGAAAGCGAAGGTTTGACGTTTACGGTTGATGCGCTGCAAAAGGTGCACAACAAGCTCGCAAAGAAGTATCACGTTGATGTTTTATTCGTTAATGATGGCAGCAGCGACGACACGCAAGCAGTTATTAATGCCGCAGCAGCAACACACGATTTTATTTACTACCGCCAGTTTACATTTAACGCAGGCCACCAATCAGCACTGCGCGCAGGTCTTAACGCCGCTGTCGATTACGACGCCACAATTATGATGGATGCTGACTTGCAGCACCCGCCCGAGCTCATTCCTGACATGATTGCTAAATGGGAAGAAGGTAATAAGATTGTCCAAATGGTCCGCGAAGACAGCGCCCGTGATGCTGGTGCGTTTAAATACGCCACATCACGCCTGTATTATAAAGTCATCAATTGGCTAAGTGGACTTACGTTAGAATATGGCGCATCTGACTTTAGACTGATTGACAAAACAGTAACTGCAACTGTTGCCAAGAGTCCGGAAAGCAATTTGTTTTTGCGCGGTTATTTTTCGTGGCTTAAAGTCCCACGTATCACAATTGCATACACACCACGCAAACGGGTAGCTGGTACGTCAAAATATACGCTTAAAAAATTGCTCGAACTCGCATATAACGGCATTTTACAATTCAGCGAAAAGCCGCTGCGAATTGCCGTAAAACTTGGCATTTTGTTTGCGGCCGTTGCCGTTATTTATGGTTTGGTCCTAAGCATCTTATATTTATGCGGCTGGCACACGGCAGTGAGCGGCTGGACGTCAATTATGGTTATCATGTTATTTTGTTTTGGCGTTAACTTTATTTTGTTGGGCATTATTGGTAGTTACTTGGCGCATTCAATTAGCTTACAAAAACAGCGACCCGAATTTATTATTGCTACCGAAAAACTGCCACAGGCCTAAGCGCCCGTGTATAATAAACTTCGTACACACCTAAATCCGGAAAGATACATGCCAAAAAATATTCTGATCGTCGGTTTTGGTACTGCTGGCCAAAGTCTCGCTAAAAGCCTTAAAGCCAATGGCCAAAAAGTGCAAGGTTTTTTGGATGATGTTTCAAAAGACAAAGCTGTTTTAGGCACGCTTGTTGACGTTAATAATGTCGTCGAAAAATACAGTATAACTGATATTTATTTTGCGATCCCATCGGCTTCGGCCCAAGTAGTTCGTACATTTTTAGATACGCTTAAACACGACGATGTGGCGTTGTCGATTATTCCTCGTTCATTTAATATTATCGCCAAAAATACAGTAAGCTTGCACGATTTAACAGATGTTGATATTTTGTCGCTCATTGGTCGCGAACCAATTAAACACGACTTACTAGCCTGTCGTGAGTTTGTAAAAGGCAAAACTGTTGCAGTGACGGGCGCAGCAGGTTCAATTGGTTCAAAACTTGTTAAACTGCTTGTCGATCTGCGGCCGGCCAAAATTGTTTGTATTGATTGGTGGGAAAACGGCATTTTTTACCTCCAACAGGAATTTGCTGATCAAAAAAATATGGTATTTAAGGTTGCCGACATTAAAAATTCGGCGCGCATTAATAACATTTTTGGCACGTTTAAGCCGGACATAGTGCTGCACGCCGCTGCCTACAAGCACGTACCACTTATGCAAGAAAACGCAGTTGAGGCCTTTAATAACAATGTGTGGGGCTCGCTTAATCTTATGGAATTGGCCATTAAGCATGGCGTTAAAAATTTTGTATACGTATCGACTGATAAAGCGGTGCGTCCGGCTAATGTCATGGGGACAACAAAACGTTTGGGTGAGATGCTACTCGCCACGCTTGCCGCTTCGCAGTCAACAACAAAGTTTAATGCTGTGCGGTTTGGCAATGTTATTCAAAGTAACGGTAGCGTTATTCATACCTTTAAAAGACAGATACAAAAGGGTGAGCCTGTGACCGTAACACACAAAGATGTCACTCGCTTTTTTATGACCGTCGAAGAAGCAGCCCAGCTCATCGTGCAGTCAGCAGCAATTGGCAAAAACGGCGAAATTTTTGTGTTAGATATGGGTGAACAAATCAAAATTATTGACCTTGCGCGGAGTCTTATTAAGCTCGGTCGTAAAGATAATCCGATCAAAATTATTGGTCTGCGCCCTGGTGACAAATTGTACGAAGAGCTTAGCTATGACCCACAAAGCGTTGGCAAGACTGCCAGTAACAAAATTTTTATAGTCAAAGACGATAGCCCATTTGACCATCGAAGTTTTCGTGAAACCATAAAAACATTGTTGAAACGCAGCCTAGATTATACTATTACGTCAGCAGAGATGAAAAACAAACTAGTGGAGATGGGCTTTAATGCCCAGGATTAACATGAAAGTTTTTATTACAGGAGCAGCCGGTAAACTCGGCACGGAAATTGTAGCAGCACTGGCCGGCGAGCATGAGCTGACGCTTGCCGTCCGAAATCGTAATTCGCAATTGCCCGGCCAGCAAATTGAGCTCGATGTCACGAACATAGCGAACATCGAACCAGCAATTGCCGCGGCCAGACCAGACGTTATCATTCATCTTGCAGCAGTTATTGGCGAAGCGCAGACCAACCCAGCGCTTGCCCGGCAGGTTAATGTTGATGCAACTGCGGCGCTTGCCCAAGCGGCAGCTAAACATGGCGTCAAGCAGTTTTTATTTGCGTCGACAGCTGCCGTGTATGCTCAAAATGATCTTGCGCCAACAGATGAGGATCATAATATTGCGCCTGCATCAGTGTACGGCCAAACAAAGCTTGCCGCCGAAGAAGCTCTTGCCAAAATCAGCAAAACCAGCACCATACAAGTTAGCATTTTTAGAATTTTTAATATGTATGGGCCTACATTTACAAACTCACTTGTTTATAAATTAGCGCACAGCGCGGCGGATCAGCCAGTGTCGCTTAATGGCTGGGAAACGTTTTATCGCGATTACGTCCATGTCGCCGACGTTGTGTGGGCATTCAGCCAGTTTGAGGCACTCGCTAACCATGCGCAGTACGCCGTTATGAATATTGCAAGTGGCCAGGCGACAAACAACCAAGCGCTTATTGCTGCACTAACATCGCAGGGTGTAACACCGCATTATACAGTGCAGCAAGCGCCAGCTAGTTACAGTTGGGCAGATATTACGCGCGCCAAAACATCACTCGGTTTTGCGCCAAAACAAACTGTTATTTGGTGAGTAGCGTTTTTATAGCGACGCCGGGGTTGGGTTGTGCTTCGATGGTTATATTTTGTGTACTATCGGGCAGGTCTATGGTAAAGTCGCCGTTTGGTTCTGTGACGCGTTTAACGCTGCTGCGTACACCGTTGATCACAAGGTAGTTAGAATCATTCATATTAAGTCGGATTTGGCCACTGCCAGTACGCTGCAATACGATTTTGTTAGGACTCCATGACATAAGTTTGGCGTTGCCACTAAGGACAAATGGACAACCTTGTGCGTACGTGCAATGTGGCGGTGTTTTAAGGCCACGTAGGTCAACCAAAGCATCGTTGGCTTGGACGGTGCCAAGGTTGAAGGTCGTAGCTTCGTATTCACGGTCGACATGCGGCATACTGCCATCGTCTGGCACTTTGTCGCCGGTTGGTAAATAACGCGTGTCGCCAAACATATTACTTTCTTCAAATTGGTAAGCGGTAATTGGTTTTGGTGCGGTAACAGCTGGGTGGCTGAATAATCTAAATTGATAACCAAAGCCCAGCACAAACAACTCTGCAACGCCTAGCACCAAAAATATTTTCGCTGCAGTGCGTAGACGTGAAGGTTGAATGCGCCACAACATGTACCCCATAAACACCAGCGCTGCCAGTTCATACCAAATAAACCAGCGCGAAGCGACACGCATGCCATTCAGCACTGGCATGTGTTTTAAAAGATTGTACGGCGCAATGGTAACAATTGACCCGAGCCCAATGGCAAATGCCGCAAGCGCAATACCAAAAACCCCGGCGCCGTAGCGCAGTTGTTTCTTTTCAGCGGCTTTTGGTTTTTGCCGCCAGCGATAAATCAGCCAGCCAACTAGCAGTGCTAAGGCAATGCTGGCACATAAGCCAAAGGTTGCCGTAGTTTCGCCCCAGCCAAATGGTGTGTTGGGGTATGGATACGGTGAATGATGAGCGCCAAAAAAGGGTAGCGTGACAGCTAAAAGCGAATCCCATGGTTTGGCCGCTGGGTCAACAATAATTCGCGGAAAATCGTGGACATTCTGAATAGTCAGCAGTGCGCGATGGCCGGCAACTATTACAAAAACAGCAGCTGCGGCCAATAACCCCAGCGCCAATTGTTTGCGCGACGTCTTGCCGCGAATAAGTCGCACGCCCAAAATACCAGTACAAATTATGGCGATATGGAAGAATGAATAATGAATTTCGGCCAACCCCATAAGCGTAAATAAGCCGCCTAGCGCCAATCCGCCGCGCCAGCTTTTAACGGTCAATGACATATACACAAACAACGGTGCTAAAAAGTACCACAAAAACGTAAAGTGTGACGGAATATGGCTAACAAAGAACGAATTAAATACCCAAAGTAGTGCAATAACTGCGGCGATCTTGGCGCTCGTTTTAAAGTAGCGACGTACCAAAATAAACATCGACGCGTAACCGCCGACGGTAAAAATTGCCGCCGTAATTTTTAGGCCAGCAACGGCACCGAAAAATAATCCAAGTAAGGTCTGCAGCGAAAATACGCCAAACTGCGGGTTAGCATACAACGGTACGCCGCCGGCAATCCATGGGTTCCACCACGGGAATTGATGGTAGGCTAAAATACTGTTACGAATTGCTTCGGCGCCCTGCGCAAAAAAGCTAAAATCACCCCATTCAATATTATTACCCGTTATAAAATAAGGGATGCACCAAATGGCCAACAGTACACCGGCGATAACATGGTGAGGGTGGTTTTTAAGCCAAGCCCAACTGACGTGCACGTATTTTTGCAGTTTTTTAGGCATGCGGTTCCTTTAAACCAATTGAGTGTTTGCGGTCAACAATATAAAGCGGGCGGTTTTGTGTTTCGGCATGAATGTGCGAAATATACAAAACCATAAGTCCCTGCGACATTAGCACCAAGCCAATCAAAAACAAAATTAAAATGGCAAGCATAGCGGTGCCGGTAATTTTAAAGCCAAGCGGGTCATGCAAAATAAGCTGTTCGGTAATGACAAACAAACCGGCAATAAGTGACAAAACAGTAATAATACTGCCGGTCCAGGCAATTGCGTACAGTGGCGCAAGCGTCAGCGATACAAAGCTGCTTATGGCGAGCTTAAACAATTTGGTGAATTTGTAGCTGGCTTCGCCGGCCATGCGTGGTTTGGCGACAAATTCAACAATGACACGGTCGTATCCAAGCCAGTCAATAAGGCCGCGGGTCATGCGATTGCGTTCGGTTAAGGTGTTAAATTCTTGCTGTACGGTGCGGTCGATAAGCCTAAAATCGGTTGCGCGAGGAATAACGTCGCCATTTGACATTCGTTTTAGAAGCGAATAAAACAGTTTAGAACCATAGCGCTTGACCCAGCCTTCGTTTTGGTTGGCGGTCCGCACACCAACAACCACGCGCGCGCCATCATGCCATTTTTGCAAAAAAGTGGGGATGAGCTCCGGCGGATTTTGGCCGTCGGCATCCATAATTAAAATACCTTCGCCGTGGGCGTGTTGTATGCCAGCGCTGGTGGCTGCTTCTTTGCCAAAATTGCGTGGGAAGCAAATAAGCCGCACATCGCCGTTCTGTTTGGCGAATTGGGTCAGCAATGTGCGTGTATCGTCGGTGCTGCCATCATCCACAAAGATAATTTCATAGGTCAGCCCTTTTTGGGCTTGCAATACGCCGTGTAGGTGCTCGTAAAATGTGGGCAAACTCTTATCTTCGTTATGTGCAGGAATAACAACAGATAATTGTGGCGATGGGGTTTTCATAATTCTATCTTACACTATACTGGTTGTATGATAGTCGTAATTATTGCTGGCGGCTCTGGCACACGCCTGTGGCCCCTTTCAACTCCATCGTTCCCGAAGCACCTTTTACGTTTGACTAATGAGCGGTCAATGTTGCAAAATACGTACGACCGCGCTAAACAAATTACCGATAATATTTACGTTATAACAGAGGCCGGGCACAGCGACCACATTTTTACGCAGCTGCCCGATATGACACCAGATAAAGTCATTATTGAACCAGGTCGTCGCGGTACATCCAGCTGTTTTGTTGCGTCGATTGATCGTATTTTGCGCCAAGATAACGGCGATGAATCAATTGTATTTATGCATGCCGATCACCACATTCGTGACGTGGCTAGCTTTGCCAATGTAGTTAAGTTTGCTGGCAAAACCGCAGCAGATGAGCAAAAAATCGTGCTGCTCGGTGTTGAACCGTCGTATCCGGCAACCGCCTTTGGCTACATTCAAAAAGATTCGCCTATTGGCGACAACGGTAATACATTTGTATACAAAGTGCATTCGTTTAAAGAAAAACCAGCGCACGATGTGGCTGCGGATTATGTTAAAAGCGGCAACTATTTATGGAACATGGGCTATTTTGTAGCGCCAGCAAACGTATTTTTGGCAAAAATGCAGGAATTTGCGCCGGACATGTACAACAATTATTTAGCGCTTAAAGAAGCAGATGGTAATGCCGACGAATATCGGGATACCTACTTAGGTTTCGAAAATATTGCCATTGACTATTCGTTGCTCGAAAAGACGCAGGATTTATTGGTAGTACCCGGCTCGTTTGACTGGATGGACGTTGGATCGTTTGGTGATTTGCATGAAGTTAGCGCATTAGACGAACAGCGCAACAGCTTACGCGGCGAAGATATTGAGCTTGATGGCGTCGAAAATTCGTATATTCGTAACGAAGACAACAAACCGATCGCGGTTATTGGCCTCGACAATGTTGTGGTTGTTAATTCGCCTCACGGTGTGTTGGTTGCTCGCAAGGACTTGTCGCAAAAAGTGGGCGAAATCGCTAAAAAACTGCAAGCCAAACAGCAAGATAGCTAAAGCAGGTCGCGCATTTGCTGTACAAACTGCTCGGTGCTGAATGTTTCGGCATGCGCCTGTAAAATTTTGGGTGCAAAACGTGTCGTCTGGCAACGTTGCAACGCGTTGATTATGCTGTCGACAGTCTGTTGATCAAAAAATACACCAGTTTTGCCATCTGTTATAACATCCAGCGCGCCACCTTTGGCAAAAGCGATGACGGGGCAGCCGGCAGCCAATGCCTCGACTTGCACAATGCCAAAATCTTCTTCTTGCGGGAACATAAAGGCTTGGGCTTTTGTAAGCGCGGCGGCAATTGTTTCGTCGCTGGCACCAACTACAAATTTTACCGTTGGACCGGCTAAATCAATCAAGCGCTGATGCTCTGGTCCATTGCCGTAAACGGTTAAGGGTAGACCAAGTTTTGTGCAGGCTTGCACGGCTAAATCAAACCGCTTGTATGGCACCTGGCGGCCGAGCGCCACAAACCCTTGCCGTGGGCTGCCGATTGCTAAATGCCTAAATCGTTCCATGTCAACCGGCGGGTAAATAATGCGGCTGTCGCGACCGTAATAGGTTTTTATGCGCCCCGCAATGACTGACGAAATTGCTATGAATTCAGTGACATTGGCCGCAGCACGCAGGTCTAACCGGCGCATCCAACCAACAAACATTGGCAAGATTAATTTTGCGAGTGGATTAAGCGGGCCAAAGCCAGGTTCTTTTTTGTATTCTTCGTAATGACTCCAGTAGTAGCGAGTTGGCGTCAGGCAATAACAGATATGACGAGCGCCTGGTTGTACGCGTACGGCTTTGGCTTCGGCGCTGGTGATAGAAATAACAACGTCGTACTCGCTTAGATCCAAACGCCGAAACGCACTCCAGCGCAATATCGGAAACAACTGGTGCTTTTTACGCAAAAAACGGGGGAAACGCTGCAGCCAGCTGGTGCGGATGTCGAGATTTTTAAATTGTGGACAGCTTTCGGCGTCAAAAACTGATGTATAAATTGGTGCGTCAGGAAAGGCCTGCTGTGCGGCAAGTACTACGCGCTCGGCGCCGCCCATGTTGGTGAGCCAATCGTAAACAATAGCAACTTTTGGTTTGGCCATTAGCGAGCGCCCTTACTAAGCAATGCTGGGATTGTCTTGAGTAAAATGCGTACATCTAACCAAAAACTCCAGTTTTGGGCGTAGTAAAGTTCTAGCTCCACCCGTTTTTCAAAAGGTAAATCGCTGCGACCAGACACTTGCCATAGGCCAGTTATGCCAGATTTTACGCTATGCAGCAACGCACTTTTGCCTTTATAAAGTGATAATTCCTGCGGCAAAATAGGGCGGGGACCGACTAAGCTTAGGTCGCCTTTTAGGGCGTTGAATAACTGAGGTAATTCGTCAATTGATGTGGCGCGCAAGAACCGCCCAAAGCCGGTAATACGCGGGTCGTTTTTAACTTTGCGGTGTTCGGCGTATTCGGTGGCGAGGTCGGGGCGGTCCATGGCCAAAAATTCTTCAGCGGCGTCGCGGTTATCATAGCCAGGCAGGTGACGCATGCTACGGAATTTAATTAACCCAAAGCGGGTCGAATACTGCGTTAGTCTATCTTGTACGTAAAATATTGGCCCGGGGTTAAAGATTTTTTGAAGCACAATAACCACCAAAAACAACGGCGACAATGCGACCAATAAGAGTGACGTCACAATAACGTCAAAAATGCGTTTAACAATAATTCCCCAGCCAACCAGCGGCGTTTGGTTAACCGAAATAATCGGGTAGCCCAAAAAAACATCAATTGAATTTTTACCCGAATAGAATTCCGGCTCACCGGGAATAAAACTGTAATTTATATGCGATTCCTGCGCGGCGCCAAGGATTTTTTGGTTGCGTTCTGTCGCATCGTATAAATCGGTCTGGATGATTGTGGTGATATTTAGCGCTTTAAGTTGGCGCAGCGCCTGTTCAACGGTCGTAAAATGAGCACCTTTAAAATGCTCCGGCAGCACCGAGCCTGGCCCAGCAATAGCAGAAACGTAGTAGCCGGATCGTTTTGTATCGCTGAGCTGCTGCGCAATATCTTTGGTGGCGGTAGTGTTACCGACAATAAGCACGCGGCTAACACCTCTGCCGTAACGAAATAAAGCCGTGCGGACAGTGCGGGCAACTTCGCGTCCAAATACCAGCAAAATGTAAGCGCCAATAAAAGCGTACACGGCGACAAGGCGCGCCGGGAAAACCGGCTGGTCAATCACAAAGCTGTAACCAATGACAATTAAAATGCCAATTAATGAGCCAACTAACAGTCGACCCCACTCTGTTAACCGACGGCTGTACACGCGGCTGCTGTAAAGACCAAGAAAGCTAAAAACCAAAATCCACAGCGGAATAACCAACAGCGACATTTGTAAGAACGAAATTGCCCGAATACTTTCTACCAGTGGTCGCGGGTCAAATTGCACGCGCAAAATATAGGCAATGACAAACGCTAGCAGCAGCACCACAAAATCGCCCACAATGAGTGCAATGCTGTAGATACGTGCTAAACGGGTAGGCATAGGGGTATTTTACCACTTATTCGGCAGGCGCGTTGGGGTTTTGTTGGGCGAGATACCAGTCGTAGTGGTCTTTAATAATTTGCTCAAGATTGAGTTCTGGTTGCCAATCAAGTAATTTTTTTGCTCGGTTATTGCTGGCAAAAAGTTGTGCTGGATCGCCAGGCCGGCGTGGACCAATAGCGATTGGCAAATCAGCACCAGTAACTTTGTTAAAGGTCTCGGCAACTTGTTTTACAGAATAACCATTGCCAGACGACAGGTTGATTGGTTGATTGAGCTCTTGGCCTGCTACCATTTTTTCGGCCGCCAGCAAGTGGGCGCGGGCGATGTCGGCCACATGGACGTAGTCGCGTACGCAAGTGCCGTCAGGGGTTTGGTAATCGTCACCGGCAATGTTAATTGGCTGTTTGCTGCGCATGCTTACCAACAATTTTGGTACGATGTGTGACACAAATGGGTAATCAGTGCCTACGCCATCAAATGCGCCGGCAACGTTAAAGTAACGGAACGCTGCCCATTGTAACTGGTGGGTAATGTTGTAGCTGCGCAAAAACTGCTCGGCGATTAATTTACTCCAGCCGTAGGGGTTAACGGGTTGCGTTTGTTCGTCTTCGGTCAGTGGCATGTCGTCGTGCTCGCCGTAGGTGGCGGCAGTTGATGACAAAATGTAGTTCTTAACGCCGGTCATGGTTGCGGCGTCAACACCGTTTAGTAGGCCGAAGGAGTTGGTCTGAAAGTAATCGTATGGTTTTTCCATAGATTCCGGTACTAAAATGCGGGCAGCAAAGTGCATAACGACGTCAAATTTATTGTCGGCAAAAACGCCGGTTAAAAGATCGCGGTCGCAAATATCGCCCTTAATAAAAGTTGCATTGCCGGGGACGTTATAGCGTCGTCCAGTCGCTAAGTTATCTAAAACAGTTACATTGTGGCCAGCAGACGAGGCCATGTGTGCAGTTACGCCGCCAATGTAGCCGGCGCCGCCTATAATAAGTATATTCATGCGTTTATGGTACCAGATTACGGCCGAAATCGTGTAGTATAAGTCATATGGCTTGGGCAAAACACACAAAGTTAGCAGCTTGGCTACTAAAAATATTACTAGGGGCATTTGTCGTAATTTTAGTGTTGTTGCCTGTGCATGCCTTTATTTCGACGTGGGGTGGCACAGCAATTGGGCCTTTATTGGTTTGGAAAAGTTGGAAAGAAATTTTGCTCGCCCTGCTAGTGCCGCTCGTCATATGGTATTGTTTGTTACGGCCAGATGTCGCTAAGGTGGTTTGGAGGCACTGGCTCACGAAACTTGTCGCTGTATACGTGGTGGTCCAGTTTGTTTTTGCGATTGTTTCGCATGCTTCGACCGATGCTGCATTGGCTGGTTTCCTTATGAATGTGCGATTTTTTGGCATGCTTATTTTGGGCATGGTGCTTTTAGCGAGCGGTCAGTCCACTGTTAATAAGATCAAAAAGTGGTTGCCGGCGTGGCTTATGGTGACAACGGTTATAATTTCGATCCTAGCAATACTACAAGTTACGGTTATACCGCGCGACTTTTTAACACAATTTGGGTACAACAAAGACACGACTATTGCGCCGTATCTAGAAGTTGACCAAAGTTCGTCGGCACTGCGGGCTTTTGCGACAATGCGGGGGCCAAACCCATTGGGAGCGTACTTATTGCTGCCATTGGCGCTGGCGGTCATTACAATTACGCGACAACGTCGCAATTGGTTAGCATGGGCAACGCTTATTGTGGGCGCCATTGCGTTAATATTAACGAGTTCGCGCAGCGCCTGGCTGGGTGCGCTTGCAGGTTTGGCTGTTTTGGCGATCATGCTGGTACCTAAAGTTCATCTAAAGAAGTGGGTAAAACTGGGTGCGGTTCCAGCGCTTATTGTTCTTGTTGTATTTGGGTGGCTAGCGGTGACGGTGCCGCAAATTAGGTTGGCAGTGTTCCATTCGCGCGCTGACCGGGCTACGCTGACCGCTGGGTCAAGCGATCAACATTGGCAAAAGACAATTGACGGCATTAAGGATGTAGCTGCTCATCCTTTTGGTCAAGGCGTGGGCACGGCTGGTCCGGCTTCGTTCTATAACAAAAACCAGCCACCTAAGGTCGCCGAAAACTATTTTGTGCAAATCGGCCAAGAAACTGGACTTATTGGCCTCGCGCTTTTCGTCGCTATAAATTGTTTTGCGGCTTATCAATTATGGCGACAGCGAGCCGACACTTGGGCAAAGGCGCTGTTAGTAAGCTTTGTTGGTATAACAGTAGTAAATTTCTTTTTGCACGGCTGGGCCGACGATCCAACAGCAATGACTTGGTGGGGAATCGCCGGACTACTATACTTATTTGAGGGTAGAAGGCGATAACCTATGCGATTACGCTTGTACTACCAAGGCCCCTTTTACGCGCGCATCGACCGCGGACAAGCTGTGGCCTACGTAGTAAGCGGAGCGCTGGTGACATTGTCAGACTACGGGTCGTTCACCCTCTGTTTTAGTGTGTTTAACGCTGGACTTTTAACAGCCACAGTCATCGCTTATGTCGTTGGGCTTGTGGTGAGCTACGTTTTAAATCGCTACTGGGTGTATCGCAAAGGCGCCGAAAACCAAAGCGAAGCAACTGGCATTTGGCGCTATGGCGTTTTTTTGGCCGTCAATCTTGCAATCACCTACGGTGGCCTGTGGGCAATGCAGCAAGCGTTTGATATTTCGCCCTACATCGGCAAGATAATTATTAACCTCTTCATGTTCTTTTGGATTTACCTGGGTAACGAGTTTTGGGTATTTAAAGGCGAACGGGAGGGGCCAATACAATTATGAATAGCGAAACACGACCATCAAAAAAGCAGCGTGAACTACTGAGTTTTATAGATGGGTTTATAGCCCAGCATGGGTATGGGCCAAGCTACCGCGAGATTATGAATGGGCTTGGTTATAAGTCAGTCTCAACAGTTGCCACCCACGTCGATAATCTTATTAAAAAAGGACATTTGCATAAACGTGATTATTCGGCGCGGTCGCTTGAGGTTGTTGAAAGCACACGACGCGAGTTTGTCGCACCAAAAAATGCGACACAGTCGCAGGAAAAATGGCTTGTAGAGCTTGTAAGTGCGAAATTCGATACACTAGAAGCCAATGCGACGCCATCGCAAAAAGAAATTGACGATTTATATGTGCTTGTCGGCGCTCTACAAGTGCTGGCATTTGACGACGCGGCGCGGGCAGCAAAGGCACGACTACTAGGATTAGTTAAGGCGGATTAATTATCGGACAGCGGTTGGCGGCTTCGCTATTTTGAAATCGTCATTGGCATGCAGGGTTGCCTCTTGACCCCTGTTTTTAACCTGCTATAATAAGCCAGTACTTCCGAGGCTTTTTCGCTACCGGCCTCGGATTTATTCCGGGGTAGCTCAGCGGTAGAGCGGGTGGCTGTTAACCACTAGGTCGCGAGTTCGAGCCTCGCCCCCGGAGCCATGAAAAATATCCAAGCCTTTGCGGTTTGGATATTTTTCTTGTCTTAGGTGTCGCCGAGAGCACTCTGCTATAATCGACCCATGAAAAAAGTCGCCAAACTTGTCCTCATCGACTCCGATAACACATATTTATTGTTGTATCGTAATAACCACCCAATTTTTGGTAATGAACCCGACTTACCTGGCGGCACGCTAGAAAAAAGCGAAAACACGCGGGGCGCAATGATCCGCGAAGTTCAAGAAGAAATCGGCGCAACCATTGACGCTGCCAGTGCTAAAGAAGTCTACCAAGGTACAGAATACTCTCGCCATGGCACACACTATTCATTATTTATCGCAAAAATTACGCATAGACCCACGATACATATGAGCTGGGAACATTTGGGGTACGAATGGCTGCCAAAAACAGATTTTTTAGCCACAATAAAAACAGCCAAAGACACGTATATGCACATGGTTTATGACGTTGTGAGTTCGTCTGGGCGCCCTTGATGCCCCTAATAATTTATTGTATTATATATCTCGACGTAATCGTCAATGCCTGAATGGAGGCGTAATGTCGGACCTTTCCCGCGTTTCGTTCGTCGGCATGGATCCGTTGGAGGTGTTACCACACACCAGGCAGTTCGCTCATCTTTGCCGTGTGACGCTCTCTGCCAAACCGACGGCAGCGGAGATGCATCGGCTGGTTGAGGTCTTCGGCCCCAACCGCACGTTCGATGACAACGTGCCGCCGCTCGCCGAGTTGTTGGGGGCTATCGACGACGTGCCGCCCCTGGAGATTCTGGGGCTCATGAAGCCGGGCGCGGAGCTGTTGCTGACGGGCTTCGGTCCGCGCAACATCTACGGCGATCTGTTGTCCCACGGCAGTCATGTGTTGCCCTGGGTGACGGCTGGCACGGCCAACTGGAGCCGGCGCCGCGTGACGCGGTTGGAGCAGGTGATCGACGAACTCGGCTTCGAGCTGGTCGACTGCGGTGGCATTGCCACTGGTGGCGAGCGCGAGTGCACGCTGCCGACCGAAACGCACGTTGGCGCAGGTACCACCGAGTCGGGCTATCTGTTCAAGCTGTTGAACGCCAGCGACAACCCTGGGCTGCGCCGTTTCAACGCCTACGGTTTCGGCCGCGAGTCGATGGCCGAGCAGGTTCAGAAGCTGGCCGGCATGAAGGACGAGCCGTTCGGCGATCTGGCGCAGTACAACATTTTGGTGCCGGTCAATGCCGGTGCGCTGAATGTTCCGTTGGAAATGGTCACAGTCCTCGCTCGCGTGCTGCCGCGGTTCGATCCGGCGCGGTTGTACTTCACGCAGGACTCGTTCAAACTGGCGGTCAATCAGGAGCAGGTCGACGACCGTGAGCACTTCCAGCGGCCGCTGACCTTGTTCAGCGCCTGGGCGCGCTTGGGCAAGGCTGTGTTTGACCTCAACCAGCAGCTGGCCGCGTCCGACCAGCGCTGACATCTGTTCAGGCAGCCCCCTTCCGCTGGTGCGGTTGGGGGCTTTGCCATGTCTCAAGAGATTTTTTCAACTTTATAGGGTAAATCTCTCGCCAGGAACAGCATTATAGGGTATTATGATGGTGATTTATGTATAGAGATTTACGCATTACCGTCTGTTTACCATGTCGCAACGAAGCAAAGTCGCTCAAACATGTTTTGAGCCAAGTGCCAAAATTTGTTGACGAAGTGATTGTTATTAGTAACCGTTCAACCGACGACACTGTTAAAGTCGCCAGCAAATTAGGTGTTGTTGCCTTAAAAGACGACCGCGCAATTGACGGAATTGGCTACGGTTTTGCGCACATGACTGGTATTCAAAATGCAACCGGTGACATTATTGTGGGCGCCGATGGCGATGCAACGTACCCATTGGAAGACTTACCCGCAATTATTGACTACATGTTGGGCGAAAACTTGGACTTTGTATCGTGCAATCGCTACCCCTTACGTGACGGCACCAAAATTCCTTTTATGCTTAAGTTTGGTGTATGGTTGCTAAATACAGAGGTGCAGGTTTTGCATTGGCACAAAATTCAAGACATTCTGTCGGGCATGTGGGTATTTAAAAAAGATATCCGTGACGAATTAAACCTGACAGCAGGCGACTGGAACCTGAGCCCCCAAATTAAAATCAATGCGGCCGTAAACAATGCCATTAACTTTGGTGAATATAACATTGTGCAGCACAAACGCATGGGTGAATCGCACCAAAATTATTTCCAAACTGGTTTTAGGCATGCAATGTGGATTTTAAAAGATCGATTTATGCCCCAGCGACAAGCTGTCGTTGCTGAAGACGACGAAGTTTAGTCTGGGTTGTCTGCATCGCCTTGATCTTTGTCTTCGATATCTTCGCGTTCGTCCTCTTGTTCGGCAGTACCTTCGTATTCTTCTTCGTCCAGCGTCAATTTATTGAGCTCGGATTTAAGCATTTTGTTGGGCAGCCGCGTGTAATCTGATGGTTCGTCGGTCATTTCGTGAGTGACGTTATCGACGCCGTGCGTATCAAGGTCATCCTGGTAATTTTGTAATTTTTCGCGTTCATCTTGTATTGAGGTCATGCTTTTATTGTAACAGCCAACCGATATACTACAGTTAATTTTTTTACTGCACAAATTGTGTCCAAAGCGTGTACTATAGTAAGGAGGTTTTATGAGTAGAAAAATTGCAATCATCGCCACCGATTATTTCGAAGAATCAGAGTTACTTAGCCCGCGACAAGCATTGCTTGATGCTGGGTATACTGTAGATGTTGTCGCGCCACACGGAGGCGAGATTAAAGGCCTCGATCATGTCGACCCAGGCGAAAGTGTGCCCGTTGATAAAACACTTGACGACGTTAACGCCGACGATTACGACGCCGTTGTCGTTCCTGGCGGTGTAGTCAATGCAGATCATTTGCGAGTCGAAGCAAGGGCGCAACAGTTTATTCGTTCTATACTCAATGCCGAAAAGCCAACAGCAGTTATTTGCCATGGACCCTGGTTGCTTGTGTCAGCCGGACTTGTTAATGGCCGCACGTTGACCAGTTATAATACTATTCGTGATGACATTACCAACGCCGGCGGTACTTGGGTTGACCAAGCAGTCGTACAGGACGGCTCGCTCATTACCAGCCGCAATCCTAATGATTTACCCGCTTTTAATAAAACATTGTTAGCTGCCTTACAAACGTGAATACACCTGTTATCGAAGTTACCGATCTGAGTAAAACCTACAAACTTGGGCGCGAAAAAGTGCACGCCGTACAAAGTGCTGATTTTGTGTTACATGCCGGCGAGTTAGTGGCGATTGTTGGTCCAAGCGGTTCCGGCAAGACCACACTTAGTCAAATGCTCGGTGGTTTATTACGACCAGATGGCGGCAAGATTATGGTCAATGGCACAGAAGTTGATCATATGCGCGATAAGACACTTTCGCGATATCGCAATAAATATGTTGGATTTATATTCCAAAATTTTAGCCTGGTCCCGGGCTATTCCGCGCTCGAAAATGTGTGCATCCCCCTTATCGTTGCTGGCTTAAAGCCGCGCGAACGCAAACGCCGCGCGACGCGTTATTTACAATTGCTCGGTCTCGAAAAACAAATTAAGCAAAAAGTTGAACAACTCTCTGGTGGCCAGCGCCAGCGGGTGGCAATTGCTCGGGCGCTTGTGACTGAGCCAAAATTGGTTATTGCTGACGAACCAACTGGTCAGCTTGATTCGGCCCGCGGTAAAGAAATCATGCAAATTTTATTACAATTGGCGCATAAACAGCAGCTTACTGTTGTTATGGTCACGCATGACACAACGCTTGCTGCACAAGCTGACCGGCAATTGCACATGCATGATGGCATTGTAACGGAGGCCGAGTAGTGCGCAGTTTTGATTACCTCATGCTAGCCGTCCGCGACGTTCGGCGACAACCGCTGCGCTCGTTGCTCACTGTTACAGCGCTAGCCATTAGTACGGCAATTGTCGTTACTCTGGGCAGCCTGACTATTGGCGCCAGACAAGCCGTGGTAAGCGCTTTAAGCCCTGATAATTCATTGAGCACAGTTACAGTTACTTCAACAAAATCTGGTGCCGGCGGTTTGTTCGGTAATGTGCAAGTGGCGAATGACCAAACATCTAAGTTAGACGATGCGACAGTGTCGCAGCTGGCGCAAATTCCGCATGTGCAGTCAGCGAGTCCACGAGCCTATGTGTGGGAATTTAACACCTTTGGCCTTACCGGCGCATCAACGCAATACGTTGCCCAAACCCAAGGTGTTGGCGCCGAAAATGCCAGCACGCTGCCATTGAGCGCCGGTCGCGAATTTGTCGCAAACTCTGCTGCACACGAAGTTATTTTGGGCGCTGCATATGCTCGTCAGCTTGGTGGCAATGGCGCCAGTTTAATCGGCAAAACGATTACCGTGATAACGCAAAAAGGGTATCGCGGCGATGGTGCGTCTATTCCACCGCCAACAGCACTGCAGCCAGCCTTAGATGCCTATGCCAAAACAACGACACAATTGCAAGCAACAATTGTTGGTATAACGACAGATGGCAGTAATCAAAACAGTCTGTTTATTCCGCTTGGCTGGGCGCACCAAATCCGCACCGAACAATATTGGATGGACGAAACAACGCTTAAAAAAACCGACCAACTTGCCGATACTGGGTATACCAATATTGTGCTGCGTGTCGATAGCTCAACTAGCGTACCTGTCGTTGCTGCTGCTGTTGATAACTTGGGTTATGGTGAAGTCTCGGCCTTGGGCGTGCTGCAAAAACTAACTGCTGCAACGGCAATTGTATGGGTGGTGCTCGGGGCCATTGCGGCGGTCGCGCTTATTGCCGCCAGCCTCGGCATTGTCAACACAATGCTTATGGCAGTCAGCGAACAACGCACAGTCATTGCTATTTGGCGGGCATGTGGAGCGCCTAAAAAACAGATCTCACGCCAGTTTATCTTGCACGCAGCACTGCTTGGATTAGTCGGCGGCGTTATTGGCGCCACGGCGGGTTTTGGTATAACACACATTGTTAACCAACACGTTACTGACTTGCTAGCGGCGCAGCAAATCGCAACCGTCAACCTGCCAGCATCACCATGGTGGTTGCTAGGTGGAGCGACTGTGGTTACTGTGCTTTTTGGCGTTCTAGCTGGCGCATATCCGGCTTGGCGGGCTGCACGGCAGGATCCAGCCACGGCGCTGGCGGGACAGTAGATTGTTTAGTCTGAACAACACCATTATTAGCCATCATTGATAAATAGACACTCGTAATTGCCGGCAGCACAATAAGCAAAGTCGGTAATGGACTATGCACAATAACCAAAGGAATTGCCAACATAATCGTGGCAAATATGAGCTCGCCGCGATTGGCTTTAAGTGCTTCGTGTATTGAAGTTCGTTTGTTGTCTTTTGGCGTGACCAAAAATACCGACTTACCAAAAATCGACTTTGTCGACGACTTTAAGCTGACAAAAAACATCGAGCCATACAACAAAAAGGTATGCAACAAATACCACGCCAGTTTAAATGGATTAATTGTGTGGCGGTAATAAATAATGTCATTCAACATTGGCGCCAGCAAAAATAGTAGCGTTGGCACAAGTAACCATGCTGGGTACGCAGTTGTGTAACCCATGAGCGGTAGAGCAATAACATTAATGACAATGTATAGCGCAAAAAAGGCGGTGAGCGGTAAGTTGTAGGTAAATAAAATAATGTCCATTTTTTCGAACCACGTCATATTGGACAGCATAATGCGTTTTGTGTAGCGTTTTATAAATTCCATGTTGCCTTGAGTCCACTTGCTATGGCGTTTTTTAAAGGCGAGGTAATTTACTGGGTATTCTTCTTCACATAAAATGTCAGGGGCAAAGGCAACATAATAACCGTTGTGGCGAGCTTCAATACTAAAACATAGGTCTTCGGCAACAAAATGAGGGAAGCCGCCCGCGGCAAGATAGCATTCGCGGCTGACCATTGCGCCGTGGCCTAGTAGCGACAAAAAGCCATGGTGGTGTTTGACCATTTGGTAGGTTGGCCAGTGTGAATCGACGCCAATGCTAAACAAGTTCATAAACGTATTACGATTGCGCGTGGCGATGTGATTAGCCTGCACAATGCCCGTGCTAGGGTCGTTGGCGAAGTAATCAAGACAGCGGCTAATAAAGTCATCTGGTACGATTTCGTCGCTATCTAAAATAACAAAGTAGTCGTAATCTGCCGAGCGCAAAAAATTGTTGAGGTTGCCGGCTTTATAGCCAATGTTATTATCACGGCGAATGACGCGCAGGTTGTATGCTTGGGCGAAATCGTCAATTTCGGCTTTGGCATCTGCTTTGCTGGAATCGTCTAAAATAACAATTTCCATATTTGGGTAATCTTGATTCATGCATTTTAGTAGACTTTCAGGTGCGAAATCATTGCAGGCGCAGTACGCCATAACTACTCGTGCGCTTGCTACGCGGCCAAAGATTTTTTGCCATTTGTGCGGTTCAGGAATAGTGTAAAGTGACTTGCGCCGCAGGTGGTAATATAGTGTATAAGCAAGGTCTTTTGTGCCGTTAAGCCAAAAGTAGCCAATGAATAATGTACTTGCGGTGACTAAGGCTGCAACGCTCCAGCCGTATTTTTCGGACTTAGCAATTTCGGTCAGTAACGGCACTAACGTGACGGCTAGCAAGGCAATCCACAAAAACACAATCAACAGGTAAAGACGGGGTGATTTTTTCATCTCGCTCCTTAAGTTAAAAAATATGTGCAGTGAGTCCGCACAAGTCCCTATTCTTTCGCGCACACCGTAAATAGCGAATGAGATTTTCGGCTGTCCATCCTACAACAGCGACTATTTACAGTAAAAATAATTATGGTATAGAAGCGCAGAGTGGATTTTTATACTTAGCGTATGTGTAAAGTAGGGTAATACCTTATTTTTAAAATTGTTCAGTTAAATTTTTAGCAGCGTACTGGCCGTTGACGCATAAATATGATTATGGTAATATATCGTTACTTTGGTGGTAACCTAAGGTATTCAGGTGTATCCTGGAGGCCTTTTGCACGTACCAAAGATGGAAGGGAAGAAATGCGCTTGCTTGTTGGTTTTGCCGCAGCATTCGGCATTGTTGGCCTTGCGATTATGGTAGTGATCGAGAATGTGTCGATAGACCATAACTCCATGCCCGGCCTCATGCTGTCACCTACCAGCACCGCGGCGCCAGCATTGACGCCAACGCCGTCATCGCTGACGCCAACAAGAGTGTTAGCGGCGACCACCACACCATACGTCGTCACAACGGTAAAGCCGGCACTGGTGGCGACTGCCACGCCGGTCGTGCCAACCTCGGCCGTTCCGACAACGACAACAATGACCACGACAACGACTGTGGCCAGTGTTGCGACGGCCGGGACGCCCGGCTCAGCCACGACAACTACAGAGGTTTCGACCAGCCCTGCGACAACCAACGGGGAGAAGTGACATGGCGCGCACAATCGCGGCCATTTGCATTGCTGTCTCTGCGCTGCTGCTGTACGCAGTGACCATGCTGGCGGCATTCGTCAAGCCGTACTTGACCACTTCAGAGTTTATGGGCATGTCGGCCGGTTCGGCTGTGTTCATAAACCACGACCAGCCGCAGGTTGGTGACATCGTGACCGTCAAGGTCAATGATCAGATGAGCTCGGCGTGGGTTGTCAGTGTGCCAAACCACGACCAGGTCGTTATCGGCAATGGTTTGCCGGGCAACGACCCATTCGCTGTCAAGGTAAGCGATGTCACTGGTGTTGCCTCCATGGTCATACCGCACTGGTTGTTGCTGCACATCATGACCGGCGTCGTCCTTGTGACGTCGTTGGTTGTGTGGTATTACTTGACATTCCGGCGCCGCATTGACCCCCCGACCATCAACTTTACTGTGCCCACCCCCGCCCCCTGAACGTCCTGGTAAACAAACCCGCCTGGCCGTACAAGGACCAGGCGGGGGCGTTTACATTTTATAGACTTTTATAAAGCGTATGCTGTTGATTCCGGCCATAACGTACTCATGACGCGTTTGCCACGAGCACTTAGTCGAATCCAAATACCAAAACCGGCGTTGCGACTGACGATCAACCGCTTACGGGCCAGCTCTTGAATGATGTGAGCCAGATGACCTGGGGTAAGTCTAAGGCTGGTAGCCAGGCCGGCAAAATCTTCTTCACCACTTTCGTGCACTTGTTGGAGCACAAGCGCGCAATCTTGGGGTAAGTCAGGTGTTCGCATTGTTTCCTCCTTTTTGTTACTAGGCACTTTAACCATAACGCGTTTAGTTAAGAAAAAGCTTAAGCCGCGCCTAACAGATGAGTATGCTAAAATTAAAATATGAACATTGCCACCATGGTACGGGCTTATTTGCCAATGCCGCGCCCTAAAGATATCCTTTACGCCCCTATGGATTTAGCCGCAGCTATCGCCGAAGGCCTTGCCGCTCGCGGCCACACGATTGATTTTTATGCCCCACAAGGCAGCACATTACAAGGTGTCACTATAAAAACAATGGGTTTACGCCCACTAGTAACGAACGCCGACGAATGGTCCGAGCATTTGGGCGCCACTAAACGTCACGTCCATTACCGACCATGGCTTTGGGACAATATTTTTGTCGAAGAAATGTTTAAACAAGCAGCTGCTGGGCGTTATGATGCGCTGTTGTTCCACCATCCAGAGCTGGCTATGCCTTACGCAAAACGTTATCCCCAGGTTAAAATTGCTTCGGTTCTGCATGATCCGCTTTTTGATTGGTTTGCTGAGATTGCAGCTATGTATAAAGCAACAAACTCAAAACTTATTTCTATTTCTAATAGTCAGCGAGCTGGGCGTCACGATCTGCCGTGGGGTGCGACTATTTATAATGGCATTGATGTCGATGCTTTTACACCAGGGGATGGTGGCGACTATTTGCTATATTCTGGCCGCATTATACCTGAAAAAAATGTGGGCGACGCCGTGCAAGCTGCTATAAAGACGGGCCAAAAGTTGGTTATTGCCGGGTTGTTATTCCATACCGATGAACCCTACTTTAACGAGCATGTTAAACCTTTTTTAAACGACAAAATTAGGTACATCGGCTACGTGCCGCGCGAAGAATTAGCGCGGTATTACCAAAATGCCAAAGCGCTTCTTATGCCCGTGCAATGGGATGAACCATTTGGAATGAATATGGCAGAAGCAATGGCATGCGGTACGCCAGTCATTGGGTATCGACGTGGCGCAATCCCAGAAGTCATTAAGCATGGCGTGACCGGTTTTGTGGTTGACACTGTCGACCAAATGGCCGACGCAATTGGTAAGATCAACACTCTAAATCGCCGCGAGTGCCGCAAACGTGCCGCACAGCTGTTTAGCATTGACCGCATGGTTGATGGTTACGAAACGTATTTGCAAAAATTCATTAACCAACCGCTAACGTAGGCCCGTTTTTGGCAGCCTGTTCTAGTTTGGTTGGTACCATAGGGGCAGCCCTAAGTTTGGCTTTGACATTACTGCCAGCGAGCATAGCCAAGTGCGCGGCAGCGGCTTCGGCAATGCGCGGCCAGGCAAAATGCTGCAGAACACGATGACGGGCGGCTTCGGCATATTTTGTTTTGCCGTTAGTTAAGACCGTGTGTAATTTTGAAGCGAGGTCAATAGGGCAGCGGGGCATAACTAAATGACCAGTGACTCCATCGTCCACTGTAAATTGCATGCCACCGGTGCGCGACGCGACTACAGGTGTGCCGCATCCCATGGCTTCTATTGGCACAATACCAAATGGTTCATAATACGATGGCACTGCGCACGCGTCAGCTGCAGCATAATATTGGGCCATTTGCGTTTGCGACTTAGCGCCTAAAAAATGGATGCGATTCTGCAAACCCAAGTCTTTTATTATAGTGCGAAGTCGCACTAGTTCGTCGTTATCGAGTTTTTTTGATGATTTTGTCATACCGCCGCCAATAATATAAAGCGCGATATCTTGCCATTGTTCACTGAGCGAGTTTATGGCTTCGACGAGTGTTGCGATGCCCTTGCGCCATTCTAACCGGCCGACATACAAAATAAGCTCACCCTGGGTAGGCAAGCCTAGTCGTTTGCGGATGGCGCGAGTACTATACGGGCGAAATTGCACGGTATCAATACCCACAGGTATAACGCTTATTTTACTGGCTGGCACGCCAAACAAGCGCACAATGTCGTCACGCTCGTGAGGACTGGTCGAAATAATACTGGTTGATTCCTGCGCAATTCGCCGTTCCCAATCACCGCGTGTTTTATAAAATTGGTAGTTTATATTTTGCGGCTGATCGGCCTGTAGGGCTTCGTAGCGCATCTGACCTATAGAATGGTAGACATGTGTTTGCGGTAGCCCGTAGGTTTGAGCAAGTTCCAATCCAATAACACCCGAGAACCAGTAGTGACTAAAAATAACATCGTAGTTTAAATGCTCGCGTTCGATACGCAGCTTTATATTGCGGACGAATTCTGCCGTGACATTTAAGAAGTCATCGCGTGGCATATAGCTTTTTGGCCCAGCCTTAACGCGAATGACGCGAAGCCTTGGCGCGGCTTGCACGACCTCTTGTTTTGTGGCACGGTCCCAGCGTGTGTACACGTCAACGTACACGCCAAGTTTTGCGAGCAGACTAGCCATGTTTATGACGTAGACATTTTGGCCGCCTGTTTCTTTTGTCCCGATTTTAGCTAACGGATCTGCATGATCTGAAATCATTAAGATGCGCATATGGTATAGCTTCCTTTAAAGCTCGCCCACTAGCCCGAACCCCTCCAAAGTAGAGTCGGATAAATCCTTTCGCACTAAAAATAGTGCTTTGCCTAAACAAATAATACACTATGCTAAGCAAAATCGCAATATACTTACGCTTTGCGGATACCAATTGATACGACGACGCTAAATAATGCGAGCGCCATACCAACAGCAAGTGCCACGGTGGCGGCAATGGGCGCAACACTAAAACTTATAACGCCAACAACAAAAAGGAGTGCTGTGGCAAGATTAAGCCGGGCTCCCATTCGCCATTTAAAAATGTATGTGACCATCAGCCATAAGATGGCTAGAATAAATAAACTGACGATGCTAACAGTTATTTCTGGTGATATTTGGGCGCTTGAGCTAGCTACCACATCATTGTCGGCATGGGCAAAATACTGCATCATAGTTTGTCGGCTTCAACTTGTTGGCGCAGCCATTCGTCAAGCGAACCGGCACCACTTGCGCCCATAGCCACAACCATATCGCCGTCAGCAAGGTGCCGCTTGATTGTCTTTAGTAGACTTGCGTCAACTTCGGCAGGAGTAGCAATTTTAGGGTCATCTAAGTACGTAATGAGCTCGGCGGGTGTAAGGAGCACCAGGTTAGGGTCTTCGCGTGCCAAATAGGTGCGTACCCAGTGTACTTTTTTGGCGCCTTTAAAGGTGTCTTTGTATGTCTCTTTAATGTGATGCTGGCGGCGGTTGGTGAGTGGTTCGTAAATAATAACGACATCCTGGTTATCAGCAAGTTCGAGCGCTGTATTAAGACCACCTTTAATTTTTTCGGGTGTGTGAGCGTAATTTGTGTATAGTCCGGTGCGTAGGCGCTCCATGCGCTGATGTAAGCCTGGGAACTCGTTTATATGATCTACCAGCGTTGCAATTGGCTTACCAGTTGCTTCGTGCACAAGATTAACAGCTTGCCAGGCATCGCGGCGATTATGCTCGCCGGCAAGGGCAATCGTTGCGTCAATTGCACGTTCGTTTTCGTGCAGCACAGTGATTGATTCATCTGTTTTAATTTTGAGCTCTTTGGCGTCACTTTGCCATATAAATGTATGACGGCTTTGACTAATAAAGTCGCGGTAGGCTTGCAGATATGATTCTTTAGTGGGGAAAATTTCGTGGTGGTCCCAACCTATGCCCGTAATGGTGGCAATGTAAGGATTAAAAGCTAAAAAGTTGTAATCAAATTCGTCACATTCGTATACAAAATATGTCGCGTCGTTAGGGAGTTCGCCAGCTGGCGCAAACGGCAATTTAGCACCAACCGAATGACCAACAGGAATTTTAAGACAATAAAATAGCCACACTATCATTGCGGTTGTGGTGCTTTTACCATGGGTGCCGGCAACTCCAAGTAACCGAAGCCTTTTGTCGGTGATGATTTGATTAAGCAACTCGTCGCGCATACTGTGGCGAATATGATTGCGTTTGGCAAAAATAAGTTCGGGGTGGTATAGGTTTTCGCGCGTGACTGCTGACGAAAAAACAAACCAGTCAATTGGGTGCTTTTTGTGGAGTTTAGCAATTGCTTCTTCGGTCTGACCAATGTGAAGGTTAATACCTTCTTTTTTTAGCTGCTGCGTCATCGCAGATTCTTGTTTGTCAGATCCAGAAACCTCATAGCCAGCCTGTTTTGCTAATCTGGCAAGCGGGCCAATGCCAGAGCCGCCAATACCACTAAAGAAAATATGCATACTTTTAGCATACTACAGATGGGTAGAGGTAAAAGTATTGACATTCCGGCGTAAATATTGTAATATGGTGCTTATCGTCAAGCGGAGTCGCCTGACGGGGCACTCTGCATTCACACATCAGGGAGAACACGCTATGTTCAGTCTCATCTTCCGCATCCCCTCTGTCCGCCGCCAGGTTCAGGAGTACATTTCCTTGAGCCTCTACCGGATGGGCAAGGTGGACATGGTGGTTCAGGAGTTGCTGGATGCGCTGGCCAGGGGCGAGCGCTACCCCAACTTCACCATCTCGCAGCACACCGAGAGCGGCGTCGACATCTTCACGACGCTCGACAGATCCAACGACGGCGTCACCACCGCCAAGCTCTGCTTCACCACCTTTGGTGACGAGTACGAGCTGCTCATGTTGGTGGCTGCCGTTGCCGGCAAGTACGACATCAAGGGGCTCGGCGTCGACGGTGTCGAGTTGAGGCGGCGGATGTACCGCATGGACATCACGGCCTTCGTCGAGAAGGCCGGCCACGTCCTCAACCCGGCCAACCGCTGAACTCCTCGCCGCGCGCACGTGCACACCGCACGTGCGCGCGGCACCCGTGTGGAACGCAGAGTGCATTCGTTCTATGAAGTAACAGTCATACTGATGAGCCTTATAAGAGGCGAAAACGAACAAACTGGCAATTCGAGAAAAATTTAATAGTTCCAGTTTTATTTATGAGGCAAACTAATAATTAGTAAATGGCGTGAATGGCCGTTTACCGTTCTTCAACTAATGTTTGTAGCCGTTCGGTATGGATAACATATTTTTGGCGACGATATTGCAAAATGCCTTCACGCTCAAGGGCTTTTAACTGCGTGCCAGTGGTTTCGCGGGTAAGTCCTAAAAAGTTCGCCAAATCTTGTTGGGTCAAGGGGAGGGTCATATGCGCACGACTCTTTGCTACTTGTTTACCGAACCGCTTAACGAGCATACTTAGCGCACAAATGAGCTTATCAACGGCCTTTGCTTGTTCGAGGCTAGAAATATGCTGATGGTAATCTAATGTGCGCCCAATAAGGTAATGGAACAGCCGGCTAAAGACGCGCGGATGATCTTTCATAAATTGAACGTAATCACCTTGCGGAATTTGGTATATATCACAGTCGGTGTAGGCTTCGTAGAAGTATTTCGCTTCTTCGGAGTGGCCAAAGACGGTATCGACAGGGAAGATATCGTGCTTGCTTTCAAAGGTTATTGGTTTTTCGTTGCCTTCGGCAGTAATTACGTATGTCTTAACAAAACCTTTTTTAATAAAAAAGCAATTCGTCGGGGATGTGTCTTGGCAGACAATCAGTTGCCCTTTTTCGTAATGCTTGCATGGGTAGTTAGCTAAAAATTTGCGCCATTCATCACTCATAGGCCTAGTATAACGCGTTTTATAGGTGGAGAAGTTAAATTTTTCATTGTAAATAAGTTGACAACCCTCAAATAACGCTTTAAAAACTAGTGTAATAGAGCGATTTTTAACTTTACCAATTGTTATAAATAGCCGCTTTTGCGGTTATTGTTTGTGAATATTAAGTTATCATCGTAGGTGCCAGGCGGCATAGTTGACGATTACCCCCCGTCGGTCACTGCCAGACACTAAAAGAGCGGTCGTGCGACCACTCTTTTTTGTACGCGTTGAGGCGAGCTAAATCTCTGTCGTTGTTGGCACTTCTTTGTGGTGCTTAAGCGGGATTTCTTTAACAGCGAAGCTTATAAGAAAGGCGACGCCCATAACAATGGCCGAGATCATAAATACTTGCGTAATTGAGCTAGAAAATGCGTTTTGCAATGTGTGTACCAGGTGGCCAAAAGCGTCCAAAGCAGGTTGTTGGCCGTGCAGTTGACCTTTAATTGCGTCTTGTGCAGGCGCGCTGAGTACCTGCTGCAACGAATTCGCGTCAATGTTGTTAAACTGTGCGCCATGGCCGCTTTGCTGAGCAATTTTTACGAACGGTTCGTTGTGGACATCTTTAAGCTTGTCATTCAAAAAGTTGTTAAGCATGCCGCCCATAATCGCCAGACCAACGGTGCCCCCTATGCTGCGAAACAGTTGGGTCGAGCTAGTGGCTGCACCTAAATCTTTTTGCGGCAAAGCGTTTTGCACTGCTAAGCTAAAGACTGGCATGGCCATACCTAAACCGATACCGGCTAAAGCCATGCGCCAAGCAAGATCAAAATAGGTGCTGCTTGGATTCAGTCCAGTCATAGTGAATACACCCAAACCTGCCAATAATAAACCGGCGACAATAAATATTTTGTACTTACCAGTCTTGTTAATAATCTGACCGATGACGATGCTGCCAACAGTCAATGCGGCAACCATAGGGAGCAAAATAACGCCCGAGTTGGTGGCACTAAAGTTAAGCACCAGTTGCGCAAAGGTTGGGATGTAAATGATTGCGCCAAAAAAGCTCATACCAAACAGCAAGAACATAATGCTAATAAGATTGAACACTGGCACCTTAAAGAAACGAAGCGGTAAAATCGGGTCCTTGGCTTTGCGTTCGGCAAAGACAAATGCAGTCAAGAAAACGACGGTGCTTGCAAATAAGCCAATAATTTGCGCCGAGTTCCAAGCCCAACCATTTGTGCCACCTAAAGAGGTCGCAAGTACGAGCGACGCTAGACCAACGGTCAGCAGCGCAGCGCCAAGGTAGTCGATGACAGGTTTTGTGGTACGGTCAATAATTGTTGGCATGTAGCGGGCAATTAAACTAAAAGCAACAGCGCCAACCGGTACATTAATAAAGAACGTCCAGCGCCAGTTGGTCATTAGTCCAAAAATGGCATGACCATCTGTTAAAAATCCACCGAGCAGCGGGCCAACAAGGCTCGAAAGGCCAAACACGGCACCAAAAATGCCTTGCCATTTGCCACGTTCGCGGGCATCAAATAGGTCGCCAATAATTGCGAATGCATTGGCCATTAATATACCAGCGCCCACGCCTTGCAAGGCGCGGTAGGCAATCAGCTGGTCAATATTTTGTGCGACACCAGATAACATACTGGCGAGCACAAAAATCACAATACCACTGGTAAGCAACAGGCGGCGACCAAAAAGGTCAGACAACTTACCGCTAATCGGTACAGCAATGGTCGATGTCAGTAAGTATGCGGTAACGACCCAGCTGAGTTTATCGAGTGCATTAAATTCGGTTAATATTTTGGGCAAAGCAGTACCGACGATGGTTTGGTCAAGCGCTGCCAAAAAGAGGCCAGACATGACCGCCAGCATCACGATAATCTTTTGCCGTTTTGCAAGATGGTGAAGCATTAGCGTCCTTTCTTTTGTTTAGTTTTATCGACGACTTCTTGCATTTCGCCTATGCGTTGGGTAAGTTGTACGAGCATTTCTTCGACGCTCGATACCGGACACAAACCAACCATATTGTGGTCTTTTATGCCGACAACAACCAGCGAATCGCCAGTGGCAATATTGAGTTCTTCACGGGCTTTGGCCGGAATCACAATTTGGCCTTTGCTACCAACGGTGGCAAGGCCATAAAACGATGAATTGTGTGACTGAGGTGTTCCCATAATGTATGAAATGTATTACCAATCACACTCAATAGTACGCCACGTAGTTGAAGCCGTCAAGCAAAAATTAAGAATAATAAAACAAAAGCATTTTTGTGATACTATCAAATTAACTATTAGTAAACGCAAAAAACATGGATAAAAAAGCAAACGAAACACGCGAAATCGATGTTTTAGAAGAAGCGCAAGAACTAAGCGATCAACTTAATAAGGTCTCGCCAGCCCGCAATTTTGTGCGCAAAAGCAAAAACTACTGGCATATGCTTGGCCCGGGCTTAACAACGGGCGCGTCCGATGATGACCCGTCGGGCATTTTTACGTATTCCCAAACAGGTGCACAGTATGGATTCCAGCTTTTATGGCTGTCGGCATTTACATTGCCGCTTATGGCGGTGGTGCAAGAAATGTGTGCGCGCATTGGTTTGGTGACTGGGCGTGGTTTGGCGGGGACAATACGGTTGCATTTTTCGCGCAAGGTTATGTATATTTCGGCGCTGTTATTACTGGCTGCTAACACATTTAATATTGGTGCTGATTTAGGGGCTATGGCAAAAGCTACACAACTTATTTGGCCGCAGTGGGATTTTAGTCTGCTCGTTATTGGCTTTGCTGTTCTTAGCCTAGTGCTACAAATCTTTACGCCATACGCGCGCTATGCTCGTTATCTTAAGTGGTTAGCGATGGTGCTCTTGGCTTATGTTGCGTCTGCGCTGTTGGCGAATCTTAACTGGGCTGATGTTTTAAGCCACGCGATTGTGCCAAGTATTAGTTTTGGCAAGGACCAGTTGCTAATTATTTGCGCCATTTTGGGCACAACGATTTCGCCGTATTTGTTTTTTTGGCAAACATCACAAGAAGTCGAAGAACGAATTATGCAGGGTAAGACAACATTACGTCAGCGACAGGCTTCGACGACGACGAGTGACGTTAAAAGTATGCGCATAGACGTATGGTCTGGTATGATCCTGTCTAATCTAGTGATGTTCTTTATTATTGCAGCCTGTGGCGCGCTGCTGTTCACGCATGGTGTTACCGATATTCAATCTGCATCCCAAGCGGCAGAAGCTCTGCGACCGTTTGCCGGTGATGCAACGTATTTTTTGTTTGTAGTAGGCATTATTGGTACTGGCTTGCTGGCAATTCCGGTACTCGCTGGTTCAAGTTCGTATGCGCTGGCCGAAAGCTTTCGTTGGCACGAAGGTCTATTCCTTAAGTTCAAACAGGCTCATGCATTTTACGGTGTCATGATTGTATCGATGTTTATTGGTCTTAGCCTAAATTTTATAAACCTCGATCCAATAAAAGCGCTTATTTATTCAGCAGTTGCGAATGGTATTGCTGCGCCTGTTGTGCTTGCACTTATTGTGCTAATTAGCAGCAACAAACACATTATGGGCAAGTGGGTTAACAAAAAATTTACTACTGTTGTTGGTTGGATCGTCGTTGGTCTTATGGCTATTGCCGGGATTGCGGCAATTTGGTCAATGTTCTAGTTGCGACACCTGTGCGTGTTAGGTATAATATGGTCGCCAGCCCTGCAATAAGGAGCAATTTTGTGACTGATGACAGACACAGGCGGACGGACGATGATCCCGTTAGGCCAATTCCGTCGGCGCGGCCAGTCGGGGAGCCAATAAACCCAATTGACGACAGCCCGCCAACCGAGCGGATTGACCCGGTCCCGTCGTTTGAAACGGGTTCTGCAGGTGATGATAGCCCTGCACAGGGTCGTCACGCACGGAAAACCCGACGCCATAAAAAATAGCCCTCCTGGCCTGGTAAAGACGCTCTGATTCGGTCAGAGCGTCTTTACCAAAAGAAAACACCCCAAAAGAGGTGTTTTCTTAAAAGGTAGGTAATAACTACCAGCTGCGTTGACGGAAGCTGCTGCCATTGCCGCCGCGTGGTGCGGCGTCACGTGGGCGCTCTTCGCGTGGACGAGCTTCATTTACTACCAAGTTACGACCGCCGAAGTCTTTGCCATTCAACGCGTCGATTGCAGCCTTAGCTGCTTCGGGTGTTGCTAGCTCGACAAAACCAAAGCCTTTTGAGCGGCCGGTTTCGCGGTCAGAGATGACGTCTGCTGATTCAACTTCGCCGAATTCGGCAAATTGATTGCGCAGATCGTCAGAGGTAGTGCTATACGGCAAATTGCCGACATATAGTTTGACTGCCATACGAGTTCCTTATTTACATCGCAGAACGACCACTTACCGTTCCCTAGACGTAGAGGGCAGTCAAGCCTTTATCTACCTAACAATAGTTACGGAAGTTTCTGCTAACTTTATTAGATCACACTTGGGTAATAAAGACAATAAGTAAGTTTAGCTTTGACAGTCTTGGCAGTACCCTGCTAGTTCAACTGAGTGATTAATAGTTAAAAAATTATGTCGTTTGGCAAGTGCGGCTAATGCAGCTTCGAGCTCGGGACTTGTAACGTCAATTGTTTTGCCGCAATGCTCGCATAATGCGTGGTGGTGGTGTGGTGTAAAAATTTCACTCAGTTCAATTTGATGCTTAAAACCATGCCAAATTCGATTAACAATGCCCAGTTTTTCGTATAGCTCAATAGTGCGATACACTGTTGCGCGGTCGACGTCATGAAGGAGCTGTTGCGATAACGCGCCGACGCTCATTGGGCCGTGTTTTGCTAAGTGGCCGTATACGGCGATTCGACTGTGTGTAGCGCTACTGCGCGCCTCACGCAGTGTTTGTTTTAATTTTGTAACGCCGCTGTCCATAGTGCTGGCAGTATAGCATTACTTGCGACAACTTTGCAAAATCATACGGCTTTGATTTGCTACAATAAAAACATGAAAGAGTTTGTAAACGCCCATAAACGCATCATTATCGTCTGCTGTTTGGTGGTATTTGTTGGCGGGGGCGGTTATATTTTGTGGCAATTGTTTGGTGGGTCAAAAGATCAAGTTGCGACAAATCAGCAGACAGTCAACAGGTTAGTAAACGAAGTTAGCCAAGTTTTTGTCCTTCCCGACGGCCAACCAACGGTCGCTCTTATTCAAGATAAAAACAAACTTGCTGACCAGCCATTTTATAAGCCTGCTGAAAATGGCGACTACCTTATGGTTTACCCTGATGCCAAATTAGCCCTTATTTACCGCGAAAAAGTGCATAAATTGGTTAATGTCGGTCCAATTACTGTTGGCGACCAATCTAAATAGTGCCTATTTTACAATATCGCCACTACATGCGGCGGTGTATAGTTAAAGTATTAACAATATAACCCTTGGTGTATGGAATCGCGTGCAAATCGCGAGCTGTGCCGCAACGGTGAAAGCCCGATAATGCACCAGGTGGTATCCCGCGCAGGACCAAACAAGGCTTTTTAAAGCCCTTTTTTGCGAAACCCTGCCGGGTAAAAGGCAGGGTATTTTTGTGCAATCGCTTCAAGAGCAGCGTCGACTAGTTAGTGAACGCCGTCAGGCTGATTTTGAAGCGTACCAACAATGGGAATACCAGCGGCGACGTTATGACGAAATTACCGATGTTGCCGAACGCGTGCGCGCCCCAATTTCGCCGACTCAAGAATTTATGATGACCGCAAATGGGCTAGTGAGCGAACGTGGCGAACCGCTGCGTCATGTTTTGGAGGATGGTCTGGCAGATGCTCGTCGCATGGCGGCTATTAACCCCGATTGGCAGGTAGAAGTAAGCCGCCGCGAGATTGATATGGACGAATACAATGCACTCGAAGATTTGGCGGTGAAGGGCGGCGCGATGGTATCGTACTGGCTTATCCCCGATGCCGTGCGCGAAGGCAACAGCAGTTTGCCTGGCTACAACCGCGAGCGTTTAAAAATGTTTACGCGTATTGCCGTCGCCACTCCAACTGGCGTGGCTATAAAATATAGTTCGTACGACGGCAGCTACGGACCGGGCGTGCAGGCAATGGACGAAGCGCTTGGGTTTACGTTTGATCCAAACCGAACGTCTGAAGAGATTGCCGCAGAGCGCCGTCACATGCCAGAATCAGTCGAATCAGTTCACGAAATCGACGAAAAACTACGCGTTGCCTACGACGGCGCCCTAGTCCGCGATTTTGGTGGCGAATGGTACGGTGGCCGTCCGCCCTTGCCAATTAAAGATGTCGTTGGATTTATTTCGTCACAAACAAAATTACTTGGCGAGCATATGAGCATTTTAAGCAAAATTTTTGCCGAGACACTTGACCCTTACGAACGCAACCGTCGCATGGAACCACACCGTTACAATCTGGCGGCAGCCATGGATGATTTAGTACACGGCAAGCAGGTGGCGAGTCTTGTTGAAGCTGGCGATGGCGCTCGCAGCGAGGGTCGCGACCTTGACGGCGACTGCCCAACTGGCGACAGGACAACCGAACAGCAGCTAGAAAGTGTTGGTTTTAAAACTGCCAATAGATTTACTATTTGGGGTAGCGGCGAATGCGTTGCCTGTCTGCGTGACACGCTCGTCGCCGTTAATAAATGCAATATGTGCCAAAATTGCGAAGACACACATAATCTGTTGGGTAATACGGGACTTGATGTCGTAATGACCGAAGCTCGCAATCGCCGCGCCGCCGAAAAAGCCAAAAAAGCAAAAATTGGTGCCTTTGCAGCTAAAAAACGGTAGCATCGCCAGTCGGTCGGGCGTATACTAGGCGGCAAGATGATTACTTACTACTATAAAAATTTGCGCGCCACAAAAGTTAGTGAGCCCGAAGAATACAAACCAGGCGCTTGGGTACATGCCGAAGCGCCAACGATCGAAGAGATTGCGCAACTTACCAAGCAATTTAAACTCGAACCAGGTCTTTTGGAAGATGCCCTCGACCCAGACGAAATGCCCCGTTTGCAAAAAGAAGGCAACCTAACGTACCTGTTTATTCGTTTTGCTTACACGGGCGATAGCGGCGAGCTGACTACTGCGCCACTTTTGTTTATTGTTGGCGCTAATTTATTTATGACGATTAGCCCAAACCCATTACCACGCTTGCAGACATTTGTAAGTGGTAATTTTACGTTTGCAACAACTCAGCGCACACGGCTATTACTTATGATTTTGGACCAAATTTTTGACCGCTACGAACAACTTATTAATCGTGTTGGTCGCCAAATTAATGCCACCCGCACGCGGTTAAAAGGTCATGAGATTAGCAACCAAGATTTTGTTAATTTTGTCATGATCGAAGACGAATTGAACGAATTCTTGTCCGCGCTCGAACCAACCACCGTTATTTTGCGCCGCCTCCTCGCCGGCAAGCACGTGCAGTTATTTGAAGAGGACCAAGATTTAGTCGAAGATTTATTGCTAAACAACGAACAATCAATCGAAGCCTGTCGCACACACGTAAAGTCAATCACTAGCATTCGCGAAGCCTATTCGACAATCGCTTCTAACAACCTAAACCACACCATGAAGCTGTTAACTGCTGCAACGGTCATTATTGCGTTGCCAAATGTCATTTTTGGTATGTATGGTATGAATGTCGATATTCCGTTTCAGCACGAACCATGGATGTATCCGTTGGTGGTCCTAGCCAGTGTGCTGTTGTGCGTCGTGGTGTACATGATCGGCCGCAAAAAGCACCTCTTTTAGTTGACATACTTACTAAGTTTGTAAATACTAAACAGTGCATTCGCGGCAACGGTGAGGAGTGGCATGACTGCGTCAATACAGCACCCCAGTCTTGAAGTGTTGCAGGTGCTCTATCCCAATACGTATTTGCGTGTCGAGCGTTTGGCCGAAGAATACAAACAGCTTCAAAGCCTGCGTTGGTCGCACAAAGAAATCATGCTTGCGGCCAAGACTGGTTATAACTGGCGTAGTCACATAACAAGGCCGCGCAGGCTGAAATTTTTCAGTAAATGTGGCTACGGACCGCACTATTTGTGGGAGTGGCTGGAACACCACTACCGCCGGACCAAGGCTGCCAGTTTGGGAGTGAGTTTTGATGATTTTTTGAGTTGCTGGCAGCAATTTGAAGTCAGGGAGATTTACAGGGGCGGATCTACGCAGCTGCTTTCGACACTCAACCAACTAAACGTGTATATGCGGGCCCGGCGCACTGACCTGCCGCACGACGAAGCGCGTTCGCTGGCCTGCTACCGGCTTTACGATGTCGGCGATTACTTGGCCTTGCGTGGCCGTGGCATCACAAGCGCCACCACGAGGCGGATTTTGCAAGCCGCCCCTAACTGGTTTGACTACCGTCGCGGCGTAAAACCCGTTATTAACGCCTTGCGCTACGGTGCGACTGTCGACGAAATTATTGAGCGCATGCACGACAATTCGCTTGATATATTCGCTGTGCAACTACGTGCATCGTTTCGGTCATCGTAACCGGCCTGTGTGAATGCGTCCAAGCCGCTGTCAACGTGAAATACTCCGGTGACAGCGGCGTATTTCATTGTAACCTTTACTTTTGTCTATTGCTTATGCTTGCACCGTCACCCAACCTTTGGTAATTTAGAACCTGTGTCTTAACGTTTCCGGGACTCGCGTTCCTGAACTGTCGTGTGTGCCACCACCACGAGGTCCGACACGCTTAACAAGGAGAAGAACATGCCAATTGACATCCGCATGGTCCCTACACGGGCCCGCAAAATTGCGGTGGAAATTGTCCCCGCCGAATGGCAAGATTATCTTTTGCATTAGGCCATAAAAAATAGCCCTTCACCGGGGCTATTTTTATATTGCGATTATTTAGTAACCGGAAACGCTTTATTAATAGCGTCGGTAACTCTTTGGGTTAGTGAGTCGGCATTGACGGCATCTGCTCCAGTAATCATCGTGCCGTTTAACACAAATGTCGGCGTGCTATTGACACCAAGCGTGGCGCCAATAGAACGGTCGCGGCTGATTTTGCTGGCAACACTGTCGCTCGCCAAATCTTTTTTAAATTGATCGGTATTAAGTCCGAGGTCGGCGGCATAGCCAGTAAAAATAGCTTCACGATCGCTGACGCTGGCGTTTGCCCATGACTGTTGGTTTTCGTACAATTTGTCATGCATTTCAAAGTATTTACCTTGCAAGCCGGCGGCCTCGGCAGCAGTTGCGGCAGCTAGGGCATTAGGGTGAATATTTGTTAGCGGAAAATTACGGAAAATAAACGTTAAGTGGTCAGAATGTGCATCGGTCAGGCCTTTAATCGTGGCGTACATGGAGCCGCAGCCTGGGCATTCGTAATCACCATACTCAATTAAGGTGACTTTTTGGTCTTTTGGCCCTAAAACATGGTCGGCAATACCTGAGGTTATAATTTTATTAGTGTCGCCTTGATATTTAGGGGTGTTATCGCGATTGAAAAAAATGACGAGTCCAAAAATCGCAACAACGACTACTGCAAAAATAATCCATTTCGTTTTGTTCATGTCACTATAATACAATAGAACTATGGAACTCGTCGTAGAACTTATAGCGATTGTATTGACCTTATTTTTAGCTGTAGTTAAAAGCTTTAATTATGCGCCGCGCGGCGGTAGCGATTTTGAAGTTTCGCGACGGGCACATGGTGGTGACGCACATGCTGTGGCAGAACTTGAGCGCCGAAAATTAATTCCTGCCTTTGTCGCACTACAATATATAAAAGAGATCATCATAAGTGTGGCAATTGCAGCCATACTTTTGGCCACACATAGTTCAATAACAGGTGCCCTTTTAAGCGTTGTGTACTTTTTTGCCGCCTATATTATTGCGGTGCGCGGCTGGCTAGCTAAGCCGTCGCTGGCGATTCAACATAAATTCGAGCCGTTTTTTACTAAAATGACCCGAGCCCTAGCAAAACCACTGGCGTTTATGTACGATAGGCGGCACTCGGTTAATGCAGCGATCACGTCGGCTGACGAGCTTGCGCATATTATTGATAGCACACATGTTTTAGCGCCCGAACAAAAGACGGCAATCCTTGCTGGCATGCACCAGCACGAAAAAACCGTGGGCGAAATCATGATACCGCGCGATCACATTGCCACCGTCGATGTAAGTGAAACAGTTGGGCCGCTTTTGCTCGACAAATTGCACAAGCAGGGTCATCAAGCGTTTGTGGCTATTGATGGCAACCTCGACCACATTAAAGGTTTACTGTATATGCGTTATGCTACCTCAGGTCACCCCGCAATCAAAGTGGTGGCTGATGCCATGCGACCGCAAGTTTATTATGTGGCGGCGCATGATTCGGTATTAAGCCTGCTGGGCGCCAGTTTGCAATCTGGACGACAACTGTTTATAGTAGTGGACAATAATGGCAATATACAGGGGCTAGTGACGCTACAAGATGCGCTCGCGACAGTTTTGGGCACGGCCCCACCCACCAACTTCCACATAGCAACTGACCCAAAAAAGGTATAAATATGCGAACATTAACTCGACAATTACAAAGCCACATTGGTGACCAAGTGACTATTTGTGGCTGGCTTCACAAAAAACGCTTGCTTGGCGGTTTAACATTTATTGTTATTCGTGATCGCGGCGGCGTCGCTCAGGCATTAATCAAAGATAAAAACGAAGTCGAAAAACTGCGTGGTCTGCAGGTTGGTACCGTGCTTGAGATCACTGGTGTTGTTGCGTCCGACGACCGTGCTCCAGGAGGGGTGGAAATCCACGAAGTCAGCCTAAAAATTGACGTCCCAGTCGAGATGGAACCACCAATCGAAATTGACAAACCACTCAGTCACGAATCCGAAAACCTAGACACCTTGTTTGAATACCGCCCGGTAGGCCTGCGCAGCCCGCGCGAACAAGCTGTATTTAAGGTACAGTCAGAAGTCGGCGAGGCACTGCGCCAGCACTTCCGTCGCAACGACTTTACCGAGATCCGCACGCCAAAACTGCTGGCTGCTGCCACCGAAGGCGGCGCCGAAGTCTTTAAAATGGATTATTTTGGTAAAGAGGCCACGCTCGCCCAAAGTCCACAATTTTACAAGCAAATGATGGTCGGTATTTTTGAGCGAGTGTTCGAAATCGCACCCGTTTACCGCGCCGAACCAAGCGCCACAACCCGTCACATGACCGAATATATATCTGTTGATGGCGAAATGGGTTTTATTACCATCGAAGATCTTAAAACGTTTTTGAGCGGCATGTTAAACGCTGTCGCCGACGACGTCTGGCAATACTGCGACGGCCAATTAAACGAGTGGGGCGCTACAAAACCGGTTTTGCCAAAACAAATCCCCAGCATTAGCATGGCCGAAATCCACCAAAAATACAGCGATGCCACCGGCGAAAACAGCGTCGGCGAAAAAGACTTGCGCCCCGAAGAAGAACGTTGGATTTGCGAATACGCCGCAAAAAACTTAAACTCCGAAGCCGTGTTTGTGACTGACTGGCCCGCTAGCGAAATGAAATTTTACCACAAAGCCCAAGCTGGTCACCCGGAATTTGCTGACCGTATTGACTTGCTGTTTCGTGGTGTCGAAATCGCCACCGGCAGTATGCGCGAAAACCGACATGACGTTTTAGTGCGTCAGCTCGTCGATATGGCCGGTGGCGACCCCGAAGCGCCCGGCTTTAAGTATTTCTTAATGGCCATGCAGGCTGGCATGCCTCCCCATGGCGGTTTTGGTATGGGCCTAGAGCGTTTAGTGCAAAAGCTCATTGGCCTTAACAACGTCAAAGAGGCGTCACTGTTCCCGCGCGATATCAACCGCCTTGCGCCCTGATCTTGTGGAAAACTTTAGTATTGCAAACCCTACCAGCCCACGTTACCATGCGTGGGTTGTTAGTTGTGACAACAATGCCACACCAAGGGTAACTTCAATAAATGGGCAGGCAAATATCCAAAGGTTTTAAGACTTTTGCAATAAGGTCATATTATTAATGCCCTATAACAAAATCAAGGAAAGTAATAATTTAAAGAAATAGACAAAAAACCGTCGCGCATAAGTTTTTAGGTAGTGTGGGTGTGTCGTGATTAAGTGTCTGGTTAATTGCAGGCGTTACTGCTGTATACTTAAAATAACAATAACCGTTATTATGAGCGATACGAATAATACTCACAAGAAAAAAACTTTCGATGAGCTCGAAAAGGAGCTTAGTAAAGATCTACCTGTAGCCCAAACGCCAGATGCTTTGCTTGGCGATCCATTGCCGACGCAGCTGCATCGTAGTGCAAAAGTGGCCGAAACAACAGCAGACATTAGCGATGATGACCTTGCAGAGGCGGCTGCCGCGACAGAAGAGTCTGATGACGATTCAGATGAGTTAGCCTCGACTCCAAGTGTTTCTGTTGCTGATCAACCTCTGCCCAAACGCCACTTTTGGCGCCGTAAAAAGTTTTGGTTTACAGGGCTATTTTTCGCTGTGGTTGTACTAGTGTTCGCCTGGTTTATCGCTCCAAGCCGATACGTTATTGTTAATGCTCTGGGATTACGGGGGTCAATTACAATAAAGACAACTGTCCAAACAGATGGAAGCCAGCCAGCGGCATTATTAAAAAATGTCATTGTTATGCTTAATGATTCACAATGGCAGACTGACGCTCATGGGGCGCTTACTGCAAAAGTTTTGTATGGTGATTATTCGGTAACTGTGAAAAAGAATGGTTATAGCACCGTCACTCAGCAGGCAGAAGTCGACTTTGACCCATTCTTCCATTTGCTTGGAAGGCGTCCAGAAACCACATCGCCATCATTAACAATGCAGCTTAAGTCGGTGGGTATTCCGGTAACAATCCACGCACGCGATTGGCTGACCAATAATCCTATTACGTTTGGCGCATTTACAATTGATCAACAGGTTGCGCACCCTAATTCACAGGGTGATGTTAACGTAACTTTGCCTCCGACAGATGCGACAACAATCAATGTTATGGTGGCGTTTGGTGGTGGGTATGTCGATAAACAATTTAGCATTAAGCTGGACGGTTCACAGCAAACGTTAAATTTTGTGCCAGAAGGAAAAGACTATTTTGTCAGCACCCGCGGCGGTTCACCAGCCATTTACAGTAGTGACTTAGACGGCGGTAATGCCGCGCAATTTATAGCGCCGGCAGCTGGCGAAACATCGGCGATGTCAATTGCCGTAAGTCCCAGTGGTAAGTATGGTGTGCTTGCTTCAACACGCAATGGTATACACGACAGCCAAGGCAATGCATTACAGCAGTTATTTGTCGTTGATTTGTCTAACAAAAATATGACCTCTGTTGATCAGGGCCAATGGTTCAATTTTGTAGATTGGCAAGGTGATACATTGGTGTATACGGTTAGTGCTGGCCCAGGCACACAACGCCTGGCAAGTGTTAATGCGACGGCCGCAACACACACCAATTTGGCGACGGCGGCGACATTTGGTATCGTGCGAGTTGCCCTCAATGCTGTTATTTATCAGCGTAATGCGACAGCCGGCGATGCGACGGCTTCGCAAAATCCTGAGTTGCGAACCGTTGCCATAAAAGGTGGTACCGAAAAATCACTTGGCTACAATGTGCAACAAGTCAGTCAGCTAGATCCGCAAACTGTTGCTTTTCAGATTAGTGACGGCACGTGGCGCAATTACAATGTTAACACCCTGCAAATAAAAACTGCTGCCGCGCCGCCAAGTGCAACACGCGCATATCTTGCGACGGCCAGTCCTGATGGTCAAACACGTGTCGCACTCGACACAATTGACGGCAAGCCAGTTATTATTGCGCGTGACGTGGGAAGTGGGCAAGAAAAGCAGCTGTATACCACGTCTGGAATCACTGGTCCGCTAAGAGTACTTGATGGGCAGGTGGTCTTTCGAGTCGCAGATGGCACGCAAACCGCTGATTATGTATTGCCGCTTAGTGGTGGTGCGCCAAAAAAAATAACAGATGTTACTGCTCCAGTGTTGCCATTTACACGACCAACGAATTATGTCATATTCTTTTAGTTTGCTAGACTAGGGGAGTGCAAATAACAGTCGATCAAGCTCAAAAAGTCCAACAGATTATTTTAGGATATTACGCCGCAAATAAACGTGATATGCCATGGCGCGCGACACCATCGCCGTATTACGTTATGGTTTCGGAACTTATGCTGCAACAGACTCAGGTGACACGAGTTATTCCAAAATTTATGGCTTTTATTGTACGTTTTCCTGACATACAAAACCTTGCGCAGGCATCGCTCGCGGATGTTATTGCTATGTGGAATGGACTCGGCTATAACCGGCGTGCAAAATATCTGTGGGAAGCCGCAAAGAAAGTTACAGATGATTTTGATGGCAAAATACCGAGCACAACCACAGAACTTATAAGCTTGCCTGGTGTCGGACCAAACACTGCCGGTGCTATTATGGCGTATGCTTATAATCAACCAGTGATTTTTATCGAAACAAATATTCGCACTGTCATCATCCATCATTTTTTTGCCGGCAGCGACCATAAAGTGACTGATGCCGAGATTGCGACAGTGTTGCAGCAAATTATGCCAATAACTAACACACGTGAATGGTATTGGGCACTTATGGATTATGGAGCGTACGTAAAAGCAACTGCGGGCGGCCAGTTAAACCGAGTACATGGTTACAAAAAGCAAAGTAAATTTAAGGGGTCACGCCGGCAAATTCGCGGCAAAATCCTTACATTACTTATTGACGGTGCTCACAACAATACCGAACTCGCTGCTTTAATTGCAGACAAACGCTTAGCAGAAGTTCTTGCGACATTATCGCAAGAGGGACTCATTGCGTATAAAAATAACTACTGGCAATTGACAGGTCAGCCGACCTAGCCTAGCCTAGAGTAAGAATGAAGAAATTTTTAGTCGCAGCACTAACCATTGTTAGCCTCTTGCCATTTACAAGCGCAGTATATGCTGCGACAGATGACACACGTTTAAGACTAATAAGCCAGAACTGTTCATCGTTACATACCTTGCTCGATCAGCTACAGCGTCGTGATTTAGTTGCCCGCACCAACCGAGGCCGGGCTTACGAAGCACAAATTACGCAAATTGATGCTTTTTCGCAGCGCCTACGTAATAACAATATTCTTTCGCAGCCACTTGATGGTCCCGCAAACAATTTTAAAAACGCGGTCGATACATTTCGTACGGCCTATGTGCAATACGACGACCATATGACCACCCTTTTGCAAATTGATTGTCGCAGCAAACCGGAAGATTTTGCCGCTATGCTCGACCAAGTCCGTGGGCTGCGTGACAATGTCGGTGCGCAGGTTAGCCGTGGCGAGGATAGCCTAGCGACGTATCGACAAGCACTTGTCGATATGCAAGCAACATTACCTGTGCCATTAGATGGGGGAAGCAACCAATGAGCCTCCGCCAAAGCCTCCAAACGCATCCAGCAACGCGCAAGATCGCACATTTTGCAAGCCACTATAAATTGCCAACAGCACTCACAATGGCAATTATTGCTTCACTTGTGCTCGTGTGCGTCGGCCTCGCTATGTACTACTATGGCGGGTTCTTTCGCTACGATTTAAGCCGCCCTGGCTACGAGAAAGAACAAACTGAGCTTGCTAAACCAACCCCGCAGATAACATATGACACGACTAGCCCGGTTACAACAAAAACGGTCGATGAGTTTTTGACAGAATTTGACGCACGTCAAAAAGATCTCAAAGCCTATGGCGATTACCGCGATCAAGTGTTGAACGACGAAAATCTTCAAATCGGCGGCGTTCAGGGCTCGCAAACGCAGTAAAATTATTTTTTCTTTTTAGTGTCAGCTACAGGTTCGTCGCTTGGTTTAGCGATTTTAAGTGCATCACCACGGCGGTTTATGGCGGCAAGCAGCCGACGACGAAATTCGCCACTAACGTTCCATTGTGCTGATGGCTGTGTTTTACCCACAATCTTAACTTCGAGCGTTTTGGGCGTAAAATTGCTAATACTTTGGAAATGTGGCGCTTCAATAATTTTACCGCGCCATTTGTCTTCATCTGACATTTTTGCGCCAATTTCGTTTATGACAAGTGATAGTTTATCGACATCTGTATCTGGGTCAACTTCGACAGTCAGATTGACGCGCGAATAACCCATAGTGCGGTTTATGGTGTGCGTAATGGTGCCGTTAGGGATGTAGTGAACACTGCCGTCATTGTCGCGCACAACGGTGGATCGAATGTTGAATTCTTCGACGCGGCCGTCTGAACCATCTAAATTAACAATGTCGCCAACCCGATACTGGTTTTCGAGGATGACGAATAAGCCGGCAATAAAATCTTTTATAATCGCTTGCGCTCCAAGGCCGACGGCAACGCCAATGACGCTTAGGCCGGCAAGAAGCGGTGTCAAGTCGATAAATTGTCGCAAAATGCTAAATACTGCGATCAGCCAAATCATCACTCCAAGCACAGCTGAAAACATGCCAATAAGGGTATCTTGTCGTTTTTTACTGTCTTCTTCGCTGAGGTCGCCGCGCGCCCTATATCGTACTGTGCGTCGAATAAAATTAACCAGCAGCATTTTGCCAAAGCGTTGACCAACATATGCTAAAACAATAATGATTATTATCTGGGCCCACACATTGTGGTTGAGCCATTGGGTTACATCATTCCACATATATTTGATAGTATACCATTGTGAGACTATTTGCGTCATACGCCGACCCTAAACTCATCAGCTGCCTTAATGAGGGTGGTGTTGTTGTTATCCCTACAGATACGGTGTATGGCATTGTCGCCAAGGCGTCTAATCAGGTTGCTGTTGAACGCATATTTAAGTTGCGTGGCCGCGACAGGGACAAACCGTTTATTATACTGGTGGCCGGTCATTGGCAAATTACCGACACCTCAAATTGGGAGCATGAACATATGCGTCTTGCAGACAAATATTGGCCCGGCCCACTCAGCTTGGTAGTGCCAGCAACGTCAAAGACGCCGGATTATCTGCGGCATCCACACACGCATACTGTCGCATACCGCGTGCCTGCGGGGTTGGGCTTGCGTAAATTGCTTGAGGCGACTGGGCCACTTGTTGCGCCAAGCGCCAATCTCGCGGGGCAGCCAACGGCCATGACGCTCGCCGAGGCCGAGGCATATTTTGGCGATTCCGTCGATGGTTACGTAGAAGGCGGGATGCTCGCAGGTCGGGCGCCATCGACAGTTGCAGCGGTTGAGAGTGGCAAGGTTAAGGTGTTGCGCCCTGGGGCTTTGCGAATCCTATAAAATTGCGATTCAAGCGGTAATGGTATACTTAACCAAAAGGACTTTGGGTTGAATAAACGTCAACTACACCACTGGTTTGGGATCATTAAGCGCGTCAAAACATGGCAGCTTTTGCTTTTGTTGGTAGTTTTGGTGGGTCTAAGTGCATTCTTTTTACGGCAGAACAATTTGCAAATGCTAACGCTGCGCAATTTGGTACTTAAAGCCGACGAAGACAACGTTGATGTCGACAAGGCATTACTTAACCTACAGCACTATGTAACGGCGCATATGAACACAAATTTGGGCAGTGGTGTGGCGTTACAGCATTCTTACGAGCGTGCATACACGGCGGCGGTTGACGCTGCAGCGAATTCAAACAATCCGCAGGCGGCAATTTACACGCAGGTTGAGTTGCAATGTCGTCCGGTGTATCAAAGCACCCATTCCTTCCCGGCCTACACAGCGTGTGCACACGATAAACTGGGACAGTTATCCCCAGGCCAAGACCCACTTGCAAATGTTAAAACGCCATCATCGGATTTATATATTTTTAATTTTACATCGCCATTGTGGAGTCCGGATGTTGCCGGTTTTACAGTAGTGCTTACGCTTTTCGTCGCAATTTTGGTAATTTTTAAAAGCATAACTTACTTAATTTTAAGGGCTATTTTACGGTCGCACAGATAAAAAACTAAGTTTGTTCCCTGTTGACAAAGCATTGCCCCGCAGCGTATGGTAAAGTCACGCAAGCCAAGTAAAAGGAGGAATTTTCTAACATGGCAGCTTATTCTCACACCAATTCAAAAGGGGTAACATACTACCTACATTCAAAGATGGTCACCCTTCGGGGCGGCAAAGAGCAGCGTATTTTCTTCTTCGCTAAAGAAGAACGCCCAGCCGACGCAGTTGAAGAACTGCCAGAAGGCTACAAAGTTGTGGAAAACCCACGCAACGGTTTCTTGACCCTCAAAAAAGACGTAAAAGCTTAAGCGTCTTGCAACACCCAGCTCCCGAATGGTAAGCTAAAGCAAACAAACAGGGACTAAAAAAGATCCGGCTCCAAGTGAGTCGGGTCTTTTTTAGTGTTTGACCATATGCTAAGCTGGTAGCATTGTGGTGACCCAGCAAAATATTGTAGTTGTTGACCAGCTACGTAAATCGTACGACGACAAAGAGGTTGTCAAAGGTATTTCTTTTAGTGTTAAAAAGGGCGAGATTTTTGGGATTTTAGGACCAAACGGCGCAGGTAAGACAACAACGCTCGAAATGATCGAGACGCTGCGACCGATTGACGGTGGTACAGTCACGCTAGATGGCATTGATGTCGCCAAAGACCCATGGGCCATTAAGCGCGTTATTGGCGTGCAGCCTCAAACACCAGCATTCCAAGATAAAACGCGGCTAAAAGAATTGCTCGAAATGTTTGCTGCGGCCTACGGCGAAAAGATTAGCGTCAATGAATTCTTGGCCGACGTTGATTTAGTCGATAAAGCCAATAGTTACGCCGAAACACTTTCTGGAGGCCAACGCCAACGTTTTAGCATCGCGGCCGCGCTTGTGCACAACCCAAAAGTTTTCTTTTTGGACGAGCCAACAACTGGTTTGGACCCGCAAGCTCGTCGGCATCTTTGGGAACTTATTCAGGCAATTCGCGACCGGGGTATTACCGTAATTATGACAACACACTATCTCGAAGAAGCAGAAATGTTATGTGACCGCGTTGCAATTATGGACGCCGGCCAGATCATTGCTTTGGATACGCCGAAAAATCTCATTAAGCAACTTCTCGACCGCGGCTTTACTAAAAAGCAGCACGTCGAACAGGCTAACCTCGAAGATGTATTCATCGACCTCACCGGGAAAGGCCTAAGGGACTAATAGTATGAAAACTAAATTACGCACCGTTCTTGTCTTTGCGAAAATAAACACGCTGCGGTTTTTCCGCGATCCGCTGGCGCTGTTTTTTACGATTGCGTTTCCAATTTTATTCTTGTTTGTGTCGGGCGGTTTGTTTGGCAATAATTCCAATGTGTCGTTTAAGGTGGCGATTATTAATCAATCAAACAGCCAGTTTGCCCAGCAATTTGTCGATAATGCTAAAAGCAACAATGTGTTTAAAATCGACAACACTGTCACGACGTTAGATGCCGCCAACGATAAAATGGTCCATAGCCAACTTGATGCTGCAATTGTGTTGCCGCAAGATTTTGGCCAAAAACAGGCTGGCAAAAACTATCCATCTGGTCAAGCAAAAGTCTACTATACGCAAAACAACCAACAGGCTGGCACGGCGCTGGGCGCGATTTTAGATGCGCAGTTTAAACAGATTAACAGCAAGTTTGTGCAAACTGACATGCCGTTTACAGTAAGCACCGAACAGGTAAACCAGCACGCGTTGACGTCGCTGGACTATACATTTTCTGGTTTGCTTGGATTTAGTATTTTAGGTTTGGGTATTTTTGGGCCAATTAACTTGTTCCCAGAACTTAAAAAGCAAGGTGTTCTGCGCCGCTTAAGCACAACACCGCTGCGGGTATGGCAGTTCTTTTTGTCAAACGTGATTACACAGGCGATCGTTGGTTTGTTTGGCATGGCTGTAACATTTGGGTTTGCAATTGCCGTTTTTCACCTGCATGTTATTGGCAACTTTTTAGAGATCGGCGTATACCTGGCCTTTGGTATCATCCTTATTTTAGGTATTGGTTTAGCGCTTGGCGGCTGGGCCAAAAACGAGCGGCAGGTTGCGCCATTGGCAAACTTAGTAACGTTTCCAATGATGTTCTTATCGGGCACGTTCTTTCCACGCTTTTTGATGCCAGATTGGTTGCAAAGTATCACTAACTACTTGCCATTAACGCCGGTGATCGACGGCGTGCGGCTTATGATCACCGAAGGCAAGCACCTTGTTGACCTCGGCCCACAACTTGGCATTATGGCTATTTGGGTGATTGTTATCTATGCAATTGCGTTCCGCGTGTTCCGCTGGGAATAGTGTATAGTTAAGAGAGTAAAAGGATTGCTATGCAACAAGATACTCGAGCTCGACTAAAATTATTCTTTACTCTGGCGGTTATGCTAACTGTTGTTATGGGAACTATTTACGGTGTTACGCAACAGGTTTTGCGACAATCGGCTAATGATCCGCAAATTCAGTTGGCCGAAGATTGGTCTGACCAGTTGAGTTCTGGCGCCGTGCCGACGTCTATTGCTATGGGCAGTTTTATTGACCCTAATCATTCATTGGCGACATTCGGTATTATTTACAGCCAAGATGGCAACGTCGCAAGTAGTTCGGTTACCGCACCAACCACAATGCTTCAACCCGATGGCGTTTTAGGCGCCGTTGACCGTGCTACCAACAACGAAATTAGCTTTACCTGGCAACCTGCATCTGGCAACCGCTTTGCAGCTGTCATTAAGCGCGTCACGGCTGGTGACGGCAAACAATATTACGTGCTTTCTGCCCGTAATTTGCGCGAGGTAGAAAAGCGCGAAAATAATCTTATGTGGTTAACATTTGCCGCATGGCTCGCCGGTTTAGTGCTTGTGTTCTTAAGTATGCATATTCATTTGGCGGTTCGTGCCGCTGGCCATGTTCGCCGTCGATTTGCACGCAGCAAGTAATTTTATGGAATACGTTGTCGATTTACATATTCATTCGCATTTTTCGCGCGCTACAAGTAAAAACTGTAATCTTGAAGGACTGTATTATTGGGGTAAGTTAAAAGGCATTAACATAATCGGCACTGGCGATTTTACCCATCCACAATGGTTTGCCGAACTGCGCGAAAAACTCGTCCCTGCTGAACCCGGATTATTTAAACTTAAAGATGAGCTCGCCGCACCAATTGACGCGACATTGCCACCACATATGCGCAGCAACGTTATACGCTTTATACCGACGGTCGAAATAGCTACCATCTATAAAAAAGGCGAACGAGTACGCAAATTACACCAACTGATTATTTTGCCTTGTTTTGAAGCTGTCAGCAAACTTAACGCTCGTTTAGAACGCATTGGTAATCTTAAAGCCGATGGACGGCCAATTTTAGGGCTCGACAGCAAAGAATTGTTGCGGCATATGCTTGAGGTCGAACCGCGTGGTCTGTACATCCCTGCACATATTTGGACGCCGTGGTTTGGGCTGTTTGGTAGCAAGTCTGGCTTTGACAGTATCGAAGAAGCATACGAAGATTTGGCGCCAGAAATCCGTGCCATCGAGACCGGTTTAAGCTCTGATCCGGGTATGAACTGGCGGGTGCAAAATCTTGATGGCAGGGCGATAACTAGCCATTCTGACGCTCATTCGCCACAAAAACTTGGCCGCGAAGCAACACTGGTGCAAGCCGACCTCAGTTTTGATGACATAATTGGTGGTATTAAAAGTAATGACCAACGGCTTGTTGGTACCATTGAATTTTTCCCCGAAGAAGGCAAGTACCATTTAGACGGTCACCGAGCGTGCAATATTCGTTTTACGCCAGCCGAAACCGAAGCTGCCGGGGGCGTTTGCCCAGTCTGTAGCAATCCGTTGGTTGTTGGCGTCGAAAATCGGTTGAATAGTCTCGCTAATCGGCCAGTTGATTTTATTCCGATCCCAGCTAAAAAAGTCGAATATATTATACCGCTGGCCGAAATGCTTGCAGAACTACGCGGCACAAAAAGTACCAACGGCAAAGCCGTGACGCAGGATTATCATAACGTGCTCGGGCGTTTAGGCGATGAGTTTAGCGTGTTACGCGCCATATCAACAGATGCGATCCACGACGCAGGATTCCCGTTGCTCGCGTTGGCGGTTAGTAGGTTGCGCCGCGGCGACGTCGTCAGAGAGGCTGGCTACGATGGTGTTTATGGCACTATAAAAGTTTTTAAAGACGCCGCTGAACGCCAGCAAACGTTAAACCAACAAACACTGTTTTAGCATGGATTACCTTGCGGGATTAAATGCGCAGCAACGATTAGCGGTCGAAACTACCGAAGGGCCTGTTGTAATCATCGCAGGCCCTGGTACGGGCAAGACAAAGACGCTCGCAACACGCATTCTACACCTTATTAGGACTAATGGGGCTCAGCCAAACGAGATTTTGGCACTGACATTTACCAAAAAAGCAGCCGCCGAAATGGCGCAGCGTGTTGGCGTAAAAGGTCCGACTATTTGTACGTTCCATGCCTTGTGTCAGACACTTTTAAATCGAGATTTTACGTTTATAACAGAGGCGGAGCGATCGAGCATTATTGCGACATTGCCTAAAACTGCGGCGCTAAAAGGTAAAAGTAGTAGGGAGTTAGGCTTAGCTATTTCGCGCGCCAAAAACTTGGCTGACGCGTCCCCAGACATTGCTCCTATTGTTGCTGCCTACGATGCTGAGTTGCAAAAGCGCAGTGTCATTGATTTTGATGATCTGCTTTTGCTCGCACGTGACTTTTTGCAAAGTCAGCCAACGCTTGGTTTGGCTTATCGCTATATTTTGGTCGATGAATTTCAAGATACAAACGAGTTACAGTATCAAATTTTGCAACTTCTTCGCAAAAACAACAATGTATTTATTATTGGTGACCCTAATCAATCAATTTATGGATTTCGGGGTGCCGATAGCACAATATTTGATCGTTTTGGCGCGGACTTTCCAGATGCCACAACTATATCTTTGATTGTCAATTACAGGTCAGCGCCAGAGATTGTTAATCTTTCGAATGCCATTTTTAAAAATGCGACACCTTTGCAAACTGGCGCACAACCTCATGGCAATGTTACGGGCACGCAGTTTTTAAATGAATATAGCGAGGCCCATTGGATTATACAAACAATTGAACAAGCAATTGGCGGATCTACTATGCTTGCAGGGACGCACCATAACGCCACGCATAGTCTTAAGGATTTTGCCATAATTTACAGAGGCCGTTTTGTTGCTAAGACAATTCAAAAATATGTTGCTGATTCTGGCTTGCCTTATCAGATTGTTGGCGAAGGGTCCCCTTATGATAGACCGGACGTGCAAATGATTTTGCGATTATTACGTGCCTGTCAGGACGGACCTGCGGCAATTGGTGATTTTTCGCAACTACAAGTTGCAACATTGTTGCAAAAAATTGATAAAAATCAATCTCCGGTTGCTATTGCCCAACAACTTATTAACACGTTTGCTATAAAACAAAATGCCGACATAATCCATTTTATTGGTGCACTTGTGCAGCACAAAACGCTAACTGCGGCGCTCCGTTATTTTGATGTGCTGGCTGATAATAATTTTTACGACCCGCAAGCCGAAGCAATGACACTTCTGACAATTCACGCTGCAAAAGGCCTCGAATTCCCGCATGTTTTTGTGATTGGCGCCGAAGAGGGGATTTTGCCAAGTCACAAAGGCAACATACATGAAGAACGGCGGCTTTTTTACGTTGCCATAACTCGCGCTAAGGAAGATCTAAATGTAACTTGTGTAAAGCATCGTGGCGGGCAAGATGCGACACCATCGCAGTTTATCGCACAGTTGCCATCAAATATTCTTAAACTAAAACCGGATGACAACCTTGCGGCCGACACCCGGCGTTTGCAAAAACGGCAAGCCAAAAAGGCCCAAACAAGTCTATTTTGATTACATCGCAGGTTTTATAGGGGTCGACGTTGTGCTGGTAGCTTCTGGCTTAATAAGAAAACCAGTACCAAGCAGCAACACAGCAAGTCCAACGTGCAAAAGATTGTCTGCCATGTTAACAGAAAACAAACCAAGGACTGAATCACCTTGAATGACACCAATGATTGCTACCAAAGCATAAACAATGCCAAATCCTTGTAGATACCAACGGGCGTAGCGCTCCGAACTGGCGCCCAGAAGTGCTAATACACCACTAGCTATATGAATAATATTGTGCAGCGTACCCACCATAAATAGTCCAAGTAGCAGTGGCATGCCTGAACTGTCAGTAGTTGTAAGGCCTGGCACAAACCCCAAGATACCGATAAGTAAAAATACTATGCCGAATACGAGTGAAACTTTTTTTAACATTCTACCCTCGCTTTGTTAAGCTTATTGTGTAATTTTATTGTACGCCTTTGTTGGTAATACGGAAAGAGCCCCTGTCGCGTGCGCAGCAGGGGCTCCACCACATGTGATATGGTGTGTTCGTTCAGGGTGTTTTTAGTATGAGCTCGCTATTGAGCCGACACCAGAAGGTGGTCAAAGCGACATACCACCGGATCTTGGATTTGAGGCCGGTAATAGTGTAGTCCATGTTTATCATTGCCGCCTCGCTAGCCTCTGAGAAAAGAAGCTTTTCGCCAGCCTTTAGATTTGCTAGCATGTCGAAAAGCTGCTCAGCGACATCATGGCACAATTCTGCAAAGTAATCCGGATCCGCCGCGATTGACTTGGCATAAGATGTGGCCCAATACAGCAGCCCTTGGCTTGCTGCTTCGAAGGCTGCGGTGAGCGTGCTGTGGCTGTACGGAGCTGCAATAGTTTCGTTGGGCGCAACAGGAACAAAAGCCGCTTCTTCGTGTGGCAAAGGCAGGCAATAGAACCTGCCGTTGACTTCTACGAGAATGTGCCTGCCATCGGTTTCCGCCAAGTATAGCGGTGGTGCGTCCACAATGCCGCCTTTCGGTGAAACTGCACGAACAGTAGAAATTATAAAATAGATACATATCTTCATCAATAAAAACGCCCTGCTGCAACAGGACGTTTTTAATAATATCTGGTGGGGGCGGCTGGATTTGAACCAGCGACCAATCGGTTATGAGCCGACTGCTCTAACCACTGAGCTACGCCCCCATACTGGTAAGAAGTATATCAAATTGTATCACAAAATAGCGACAGGTGTTGCGACAAACTCGGCAAAGGCACTATAATTTTAGGAGCATGCCAAACATTCGCAAAAAAATTACAACTCAACTACAGCGGGCGCAAATTAATATTGCACCGCGGCCCGATTCGCCTGATGATTTGCTGGGCGAATTGTTGCAAGATGTCCAAATCCGCCGCATCTTCCCCGATAGCATTACATTTGTGGATATGGTGCCAGCCCACCGCCTGCGCAAAATCTTAAAAGCCTACAAAGAGCACCGCCACGACCCAGGTTTTGATTTGCAAGATTTTGTCGAGAAATATTTTAAAGATTTGTTAAATCAGGACGTCTACACGACAAACCCTTCGCACACGCTCGAACAACATATTGACGAATTGTGGGGTGTGCTAAAGCGCGAAGTACCCGAAAATAAGGGCTCATTAATTGGCTTGCCATACCCGTATGTCGTGGCCGGTGGCCGTTACATTGCTCAATTTTACTGGGATAGTTATTTTATTATGCTTGGGCTCGGCGCGGGTGGCCATTGGGACATGGTCGAAAACATGGTGCGCAATTGTGCGTTTTTGATCCGCAAATATGGGTATATTCCCAATGGTAACCGCACGTATTACACTCGTTCGCAGCCGCCTGTTTTCGCCATGATGGTAAAACTTTTGGCGACACACAAAGGCAAAACAACACTTGTAAAATACTTGCCGTATTTGCTTGCAGAATATAATTTTTGGATGAAGGGCAGTAAAAAGCTGACCGAAGACAAAACTGCAAATCGCCGCGTTGTCCGCATGCCAAATGGAGCCATATTGAATCGTTACTACGACGCTAAGACAACGCCTCGCCCCGAAGGCTACAAAGAAGACGTCGACATTGCCATGCGTGTGCCTGACCGCGCGCCAAGTAAAGTGTACTTAGACTTGCGGGCCGGGGCTGAATCTGGTTGGGATTATAGCTCGCGCTGGTTAGCTGATCCAACCCAATTGGCGTCGATCCATACGACAGATATTGTTCCTGTTGATCTTAACAGCTTACTTTACATCCTCGAAGATACACTTGCGACGGCGTATGGCCTATTAAAACAACCGCGCGCCAAACATTTTCGCCAGCTGGCTGCGGACCGACAAGCAGCACTCCAGACGTACTGTTGGGACGAGCAAAAAGCTTACTTTTTTGATTACGACATCACCAAAAATGAGCGAACTCCAATTGTCAGCGCCGCCGCTTTGTTTTTGTTGTATGCGGGCATTGCAACACAAGATCAAGCCGATGGTGTCGCCAAAATGGTGCAAAGTAAGTTACTGCAAGAAGGTGGTTTGGTGACATCACTCCACGAAACCGGCCAACAATGGGACTGGCCAAATGGCTGGGCGCCGCTGCAATGGATTGCCATACAAGGCCTGCGCAATTACGGTCATACGTTCTTAGCTGATGAGATTAAACAGCGATGGATTGCGTGCAATCGCAAAATCTATCAAGAGCAGGGTAAACTTGTCGAAAAATACAATGTCATCCACAGCGGTCAAAGCCCAACGAACGGCGAATACGTTCTGCAAGACGGTTTTGGTTGGACAAACGGTGTACTGCTGGCCTTGCTTAAAGAGGACATATGAATGTAAAACGGGTGTGGCGAACTGTTGAAAGTCAGCTAACGCTTAATAATGGCGTACTGTTGGTGGCGCTTCTGATCGGTTCGAGCTGGGTGTGGAGTACGGTTGACGCTATTCAACGTAACTTCACGCTGCAGCAGCAAGTTGACGCCGCCAATCAGCAAATAGCCGTCCAAGATTTAGAAAATAAAAGCCAACAGCTCGAAAACCAGTATTACCAAAGTAATGAATACTTAGAACTAAGCGCCCGCGCCCGCCTTAACAAAGCCGCGCCCGGCGAGCATTTGCTTATTTTGCCGCCCAATACTGTGCAGCCTATGGCTCAACAGCAAGCCCAAGCGCAAGATATCCCTATAACGCAGCGTAGTGATTTTGCGCAGTGGATGTACTTTTTATTCGGCAAAAAAAGTTCGTAAGTACCAATATTTGACATAAGCAAGCAAAATTGATAAAGTATTAAGCACGACGCGGGGTGGAGCAGAGGCAGCTCGCTTGGCTCATAACCAAGAGGTCGCAGGTTCAAGTCCTGCCCCCGCTACCATGAAAAATGGATCACATTACGTGGTCCATTTTTCTTGCTACCTGTAATACACAACTAACATCTTTTTGTCAGAAATCGTCGCGAAGATTTTTTCGAGAGCCGCAATTGTTACATTACTATCGTAAAAATAAAGAGCTTTGCAGCCAAGCATTTGGGCGGTAAGGGCTGTGGTAATAAATACGTCAGCGTTGGCGTTAGAATTAGAAAAGGTAAACGAGTACATGCGTTGTAGTACTTTTGTTAGCTCCACCTTTTGTTTGCCAGTTAGGAGTGAGGCGCGCCGTATTTCTAGGTTGCGTTCTAGCTTTTTCCATTCGCGGCGAATCGCCGACAATAAAATTATTGGCCGGTCAGTGACGATAGCCATTTGGCCGAGCACACACCTTTTTTGTATGTGACGCGCAAGGTCCCGTGTAGGGGGCGTTGGGCGGGGCGAACGGTATTCGACAGTTATCGCGCTCATTGGCGAGTGTCCGCGTCGTAATCGTCGGCTGCCCCAATACTTACGATGCAGGCTTGCTTACTGCGGTTGCGAACCATGCATATAAGCGTGTAATCGCCGTTTTCGTCAATGCGTGCAGGCATAATATCTACCGTTTCGCCAAGAGCCGGCTCGATGTTTGCCTGTAACGCCGGCATTGGAATTATGCTTTCGTAAATACCAATGACGATTTTAGCAAAACCGTTTGGCGGTAGCGCAACAGTGTCAAATATATCTTGTCTTGCAAGCACCTGTGGCGTTATTTTTAGATTAATTGCTGTCTGTAACATACCTACTCCCCGATTATTTATGGCATGGCAATCCAGAATCTGAGCATGCAGAGTGTAGCTAAATAACTAAAAACGTGCTACTCTTGGTAACTGGAAAGATTAGAAAGCAATTGCTTAACTAAATGATATACTTGGGTTGTAAGTCATGTCAATGACTTACAATAATTATTTTTTTATTATTTTATGAACTACTATAAAAACGTAGAAATTGCAAAGCTGTACAATGTCTCTCGCTCAGCAGTAGGTAAGTGGGTTGAAGCCGCACGTAAAGGCAAACTGGACTTACAAATGGTTGACGAGAGCGGTAAATCGTACATTGCTGCAACCAGTAAGAACCTGGCGATTATCGAGGCAATGGTGCGTGACCGCAAAAAATATTTCAACAAGCTCAGTCATAAAATAATCAAGCCCAAACCAGAGTTTTATGAGTTGTTTGCGCCGGAGCAGATACTTGATATAATATCGAACTTAGAAATTTCGGGGGAGATACCGAGGCAATATAACTACTTTGGTAAAGGCGCGGATATTTGGGATGAATATATACAGCGTCGCTTAGCGGAAGGTGATAAGAAATCGGCGACCTTTGCAGCGCCATTACAATTAGCAATGAACCGTAGCTATTTGGATAATGTACTTGGTAAGTATGAGCGGATAAATATTATAGATGTAGGTCCTGGTAATGCGTTGCCAGTAAAAGGTTTACTAACACAATTATTGAGCAGGGGTAAGTTGGGACGCTATTTAGCTATCGACATTAGTCCTGAGATGCTTGTTGTTGCGCAGCGCAATATAAAGAAATGGTTTGGCAATCGCGTAGCCTTCGAGGCAGATGTTCGCGACATTACTCATGAACGTTTCGCTGATCAGCTTGCGCGAACTTCACTCTCTAGCCCTAGTGAAGAAGTGAATCTAATTTTATTTTTGGGCGGTACACTTGGCAATCTTTTCTGGCCTGACGAAGCGCTTCGTGTTTTTTACCATAGCATAGGTCTCAATGATTTCTTTGTGTACAACTTGAAACTTGATAATGACAAAAGTAGACAAACGTTTGACTTTGCCGCTAAACCATCGGAAGATTTTAGGAAGTCGCATTTTGCGTTTGACCTTCTGGATTTCGACGAATCCTGCTACGAAGCCGAAACCGGCTATGACCCGGAACGTGGCGAACGTTTTGCTCGCGTCCGTATTAATGTCGCGCTTTCAATTGTCTTTGATCTGCCGGGCGGCCAAAAACAAGTTGACTTCGAAAAAGACGAAACGATTATGCTTTGGCGCTACAAACACCAAACCGCCGACAACGTCATGGATCAATTTAAAGCCAATGGTTTTGACATTTTGCAGGCAAGCATGACAGAAGACCGCGAGTTTTTAATGCTTATTTGTAGCGTTGCCGCTCACGGTTGAGTCTATTTGCCACAGCTCGTAACAGTGGTCGTCAATTGGCTGTTTTTAAAGAAGAGATTATAAAATTTGCGAATTTTTTGAACGGCGCGCGGTGGCCGATTGACAGTTTGCGTGCAACGAACAACTTCAGTGCCAACCTGGTATTCACGAGCAGCCCAATCTTTAAATGATGTTATTTCTTGCCGGCACACTATTGTGTCATCGCAAATTGCGCGATCGTGCCCAGCGTATACCGAAAATATCTGGTATTTTAGCGCGTAATTGTCGCCAGCAACGTTTGGCAATTTTTTAAAGGTCGTGTAATCTTCGTACCCAATAAGCGTGTGCGGCGCTTTATAATTACGGCTGGCGAGTTGTGTGAGGTAGGCGATGGTGTGGTGATCACTGTGGTCGCCGTCGTTGTAATGGCCGACAAAGTCTTGGGTGTGAATTTCGCGCGCCTCGAAGTCTTCCATAATAGCGGTAAGGGTCGTAGTGATTGTTTCTTTGGTGTATGTGTCGGCGCCATCAACAGTGCGGATATCCGGCTGCTTGCCTTGCCAAAGTTTTTGAAGACTTTGGTACATATCGTTTTTAAAACCAGAGCCATCGCTGTTGCCGTCGGGTAAGCGCATGAACATAAGGGAGATATTTGGTTTGCCGGCAAGCGTCGAAAGTTTTATGGTATGGTCATTTAGCTCAATATCACGTGTGCGCCAAACGTTTTTTGCTTGGGCCATCGTAGCGTAGGCAGAACGCACGCCATCTTCACGCGCCGACCAGTACGTAGCGTTGTTATTATCGTCGGCTGCGGTGACAAAAACGGTGCGGACACACTCGCCGTCTTTTATGTGTTGAATGAGGTCAGGGCTAAGAAAAAGTAAGTCGTCGTCAGGGTGGGCAACGACGTTAAGTAATGTATTTGAGCAGACAACAGCAGGATTTTGCAAATCATTCTGCACCGACCGTGTAAAAAATGAACCAATTATAAAGAATGCGCTGCAAATGAACGCGATTAACAAACCGATATGCGGACGGTATGCGATGGCCATGTGCAGCAGTGTACTACAGTAACCTATGGTTCGTCTACGTCGACAAATAATGTTTTGGAGCTGCGGTGGTCGCGTTCAGCTAAGATTTTCCAGTCGATGTCATGTTCTGCACCGCGTAACCGGTACAGCAAATCTGAATCATCGGTTTTGCCTGTTTCTAAAAGAAGCAGATACGCTTTGTCGCCACCGACGCGCTCAAATTGTTCGCGCGTAGTAATGCCGACGCTCGCGAGAAGCGCAATATCGTCATTTGTTAGATTGCGAAGTTGTAGATCGTCATTTGCCATAACTACCATTGTAGCGCAAACAAAAAACGTATGTTAGTTAATTTTTGCACAAGCAATGCGCACGGCTTCGCTCCAGGTCGGGAAAGCATGGATGGTATTAGCGACTTCTTGAGCGGTGAGGCCGTATTGGATCGCCAGAGTAAGCTCGTGCAGCATTTCGCCGGCGCGCGGGCTGACAATGCTGGCGCCAATAAGCGTGCCGTCTTGTTCTGTGATGACTTTTACAAAGCCGTCATCGGTGTTGGTGGTGTTGCTGCGAGCAATGATCGAAAGCGGTACCAACGCTTTTTTAATCTTAAGATCGCGGCGAATGCACTCGTCTTCGCTCAGTCCCACCGAAGCAATCTCTGGCTCCAAAAATATGCAGCGCGGAATCGCCCGATAATCTGCAGCCACTTTTTGTTTATGCCACATGTTGTGAGCGGCAAGCTTACTTTGGTAAATAGCGGTGTGGGTAAATTGGTATGGGCCAACGCAGTCGCCGGCGGCAAAAATATGTTTGGCGCTGGTCTGCATGTGCTCGTTGACTGAAATAGCTTTGGGGGTGTAGTCAACGCCGGCGTTTTCGAGGCCGAGGTCGACATTGGCCAGTTTGCCAGTAGCAATTAAGATCTCATCAACTTTGATAGAGTGCATTTCGCGCCCTTGCTGGAAATGCACACGTTTGGCCATGCCTTCTTTGGTGACTTTCATGACCTTGGTGTTCATGAGCACGCTGACGCCGCGTTTTTCTTCTAGAATGGTGCGGGTGAGTTCACCAACTTCTTCGTCTTCTTTCATGAGCAGACGTGGCGTTATATCGGCCAAATAAACTTTGGTACCAAAGATGCTAAACAGTTCGGTAAACTCGCAGCCAATGGCGCCGGCACCAACAATAAACAGAGATTTTGGTGGGCGAGTGAGATCTACGGCTTCGCGGGCTGTAATGTAGCCAACTTGTTCTAAGCCTTCGATTGGCGGAATAAATGTGTGCGATCCAGTAGCTAGCAAAAAATGTTCGGCACTAAAGTGGCGGCGGTTAACGGTGATTTCGTTTGACGAAATAAAGTGAGCAGTGCCGCTAATAACGTCGATGCCTTCGGACTCAAACAATTTTTTACCTTGGTAGGTGCCAGTGCGGTGCACGGCTAGATCTTTCCAGGCTTTGATTGACGGATAGTTGTATCCCAGCGTGGCGCCCCGAATGCCAAACTGTTGACCGTGACGCGCGGCGTCATAAATTTCGGCGACGTGCAGCAATGATTTGGTCGGCACACACCCCCAGTTGGGACATTCGCCACCCATAATTTGTTCGTGTTCGACAATAGCCACGCGTTTGCCCATGTCGGTGGTAATGTGCGCGGCGACACTGCCGCCACCTCCGCTGCCGATTACTATAAGGTCATAATCATATTTTTGTTTTGCCATTTTTGTAGTCCTTTTTATGCCATTATACGATGATGCAAGTACATGTACGCCGCATCTGGGTTGTAGATTTTAAAATGTTCGTGGGCTTGCAGACGGATGTCGAGAGACGTGACTTCAGGTTTATGCTTAAGCCATGGCAGTATATCTTTGCAAACCCTGGCAGCTGTCAGTTCAGCTGAACCAACAGGAGTACGCACTGAAAGGCACGATGCATAAATGCTGGCGTACAACTTGCGCTCGTCGTAGTCTTCAAGGTGACCGGGTGAGCGCTTAACGATGCTGGTCGGGCGTTTATCCAAAGTTGATGACTCCGTTGGCGATTAAAATCAAAATCCAGCCGAGTCCTATAAGCAGTAGTCCGATGCCCAGGCGCATGCCACCTTTGGCGTCTTCTTTCCATTTTTGTACAGCGCTGATTTTGGCGCCACCAGCTACCATACCCAGAATCACCAGAAGTGGCGCGACAAAAATAATATTGTATAGCACCATTAACGCGAACGCTTCCCAGTTGAAGTTAACACGCAGTACGGTAATAATAGCGAGGTACGGCGCACCAGTGCAAGGGAGCTCCACGGCGGCCACAAAGGCGCCAAGTAGCATGACGCCAATGAACGAACTAGTGCTGGTCATTGACCACTCTTGAATTTTTTTAGCGAAAGTCTTGGGGATTTCTAGGCTGAATCCTTTGCCGTACCAAAAGAAGTCTTTAATTTCTAACAGGCCAGCTAAAATGACGAGGAGTCCGACGGCGATGGATAAGTATTCGGCAATTAAAATTGGTATAGCCGAAAAGAAGTATACTAGCCCAAGCCCTGCCGCCAAATATGTGACGTAAATTGCGCCAATGTAAGCGCCGCCAAGCAAAACGAGCCGTTTAACTGATTGACCACTGCCCAAAACGACCGACACCATTAAAATGAGCACGCCAATCGCGCAAGGATTTATAGAATCAATAGCGGCCGAGGTGACAACCAGACCGACGGTTGGTAAATCAAACATTATTTGACCTCCGTCATAGTGCAAATTTTGCGTTCGTTTGCGGGCACGCTGAACTCGCCACACTTATCTTTGTCGCGAATGCCGTATTGTTTGCACAGGTACGGCGTGCGGTCGGTGGCCGGGCCAAATTGCATGATTACGCAGTCGCCAGGTGGGACGTTTTCGTTGCCGGTAATGCTGTAGTTTGCGGGGTCTTTTAATTTCATTTGGCTATAGGTGTCGTTGGTTTGGTTGTATTGGTAGACAAAGACTTGGACCTGGGCGGTTTGGTCGCCACATTTTTGACCGCTGATAAATTCGGCAACTTTGCCGTCAGCTTGAGTATGGATAAATGGCGTGACAAGCTCTGGCGCAGGCGCTCCGTTGCCGTCGCCATCTTGTGTGGCTGGCGTGTCATTAAAGTAATCATTGTCGTTAAGGGGCACGACAAGCGTGTTGCTTGTGAGCTGGCCGCCTACAACGTCCATGAATTTGCCAAGGCTGGCATCTTTTGGCGTAATAGGGACGCCTTCGAGGTGAATGCGTTTGTCGTTATGTTCATGTAATGTTGGTGTGCCAATTTTATTGCTGAGGCCGACGGGATCACGTAAATTAAGCTCGTTCCCGCAAACCCATACTTCAAAGTCAGCATGCCAGTGCACTGGGCCACCTGTCAACGAGTGGGTGTTGAGGTAAACAGTACTGCCTGCGATCGTTAGCGTCGCGCTAATAACAGTAACTGCGATCGCCAAAAACAGAGGCAGTTTAACCTGTGGCCACTTTTTGACCAATGTCAGCGACAAAATAATAAAAATAATCAGCAAAACAACAGCAACGCCAACAGTTGTTAGCGATAATGAATTTATACTGCCTTCTAGGTCGGCTGAAGCCATGTACGAAAGTACCGTGCCCACGTGTAGTCCTAATTGATTTGTGTGTTTAATCGCTTACGCTTATACTATAGGGTATATCAGATTTTGACCCCAAATGTCAAAGTTTGTCTAAAAATAAATAGGAGCAAAACAGTGCCAACTAAAAAATCGACCCCTAAAAAAGCTGCTAATAACGACGCCGCAGAAGTGCTTAAAAAACTTAAGCAAAAGCAGGCCGAAAATCCAGACAGCTGTCCATTCTGCTAAAATCAAAAACGCCGGGTGTTGTACCCGGCGTTTTTATTATTTTTGGTTCGACTTTATTGCTTGGACAACTTTGCCGTCGTCTTTAAGGTTTTCAAAGAACAGAACTTGACTGCGGTTGATTAACATATTGTCTTCGGGACCGTGCAATTCGCTGCCTAACTTGGCAAGGCTAACCTGTGGGTTTTGCTGCGATTTACTGTCGGTCGGCTGTACACTTTGCTGTACCTGCAAGTAGTAGATGTCGTCGCATTTTACATACGGACTATCAACTTGGCTGAGCTTACAGAAGTAAACCTGACCGTTTGTTAAGAACACTGCTTGATATTGGCTGCCCTTTACAAACCGTTCTGCGCCGTTAAAATACCGCCAGCTCATAAGGCCAATGCAGCCTAAAACAATAAGTGCCAGTAGCACTATGCCAGCCGTTACAATGATTTTCTTTTTGCCCTGATGCAAGACCATTCCGTCGGGCGTTGGACCGTTAAAAGGTGTTGGTGTGTGGCTTTGAAACCGCGGCGCTTGCGATTGCGTGTTGCCATTACCACCATTACCGGGTGAGTTACTCCTAAATTCCATACATACTCCACTGCTTATGCTAAATTTAGTCTACCTAAATTAAGTAATGTACACAACCCCGCGCCGCCACTGGTCACCACGGCGATTTTTTGCTACAATAACAAACCGAACATGGCAGCGTAGCTCAGTTGGTTAGAGCGTGGGACTCATAAGCCCAAGGTCACTGGTTCAATTCCAGTCGCTGCTACCAAGAAAAATAGCTAACCTTTTGGTTGGCTATTTTTCTAGGTATAAAGATGAAGCAGTTAATGGTATAAATATAGGGTGAATAAAAAATCTACTATTCGATATGAGAAATTTATTGCGGGCCTGCTATTGACACTAATGGTCGCAGGGAGCCTGGCGGCGCTTTTAGTCGTTGCTTCGCCTTATCTAGCATTACTAGGATTGAAGTTTACCGATGGTCAGCCCGATCCAGAGACTTTAGGGAACACACTTTTGGGACTTTCGCTGTATGCTTCGCTTGTTGCGCCGTGTGTTGTTTTTGTAGGAGGCGTCTCTTCGATCACCTATACGCTTTTATATAAGGATGAACAAAATAAGATTTTTCTACGTATTTGGGGGAGTGTTTTGATTATATTAGCGCTTACAAAGCTATTTAAGAGCAGTGCTCTCTGATAGTTAATCAGAGAGCACTGCTTATATCCTTCTTTTAAGAAGTGATTCGCACCCGTACCCAATTTACTGCTTGCTGAGTCCAGTCAGGAGCATAAAGCATATGCGGACAATTAGATCCCTGCAATTTACACATGACAAGTGAAGCTTCGGTGTAATTGCAAATAGGATCGCCTGCAATGCAATAACTCTTAACCTGACTAGTCATACTGGAAGGAAACTGCCGAGGCTGTAGGCCTGCTTGATTGCCTGGTGTTGCCCACACGCCGTACAAACTAGTGTTAAATGTCCCCGCGTCGACGGTCAACTGGGGGTTGAACCGCGGATCGCCAAAAAGCACAAGAGCCTTTATTTGGTTTTGCAATGCGGTTGGCAGAGAATCCAAGGTATCTCCAACTACTTGTGCGCCTTGGCTATAGCCCACTAGAACTACCTGTGTCTTAGGGCAATCCTTATTGATTTCGGCCAAAATACCCGTAAGCGCTATGGCACCAATTTGGACACTGTTGCTGTAGGCTGTGGAGTACGAAAGCGCATCGAAACCGACTGGTATTGCCGGGTATGGAACAGGAATTATGTCCATATCCATCACGCCGGCCACCAACTGGTCCTTCGCCGCCTGCACTGTCTGGCCTAGGCCTTCGTACGCAAATGCATCTTCGCCAGAGCCACGCACGCCGACAAATGTCACTGTTTTACATGTTGGCGTTGTTGCACTTGCGCCGAGGATGGCGCCGCGTGGGTAATCCATGCCAAGCCGCGGCAGACGAGCGGCATACAGCACGTCGCTTTGCGTACCACACTGTGACGGATCAGCCGACGTGCAATAGCCAACGGCAATGTACAGCTGGTCGTTGGCGAATGCAACCTTTATGTCGCGTGCAAACCGCGCTGTTTGCTGAAAATCGAAGGCGTTTGTGTCAAACCCAGACATTACATTCAAATCTGGTGACTGCAGCGTAAATTGCCAGCCCGCCAGATTATTACCGCTCTGCTGCCACGTATATTGCCGCGTTAGCAGAATATTGCCATTTACATCTGTGGCGATGTGCATTGGCAAGTAAGCGCCGTACGGATTGTTGGGTTCAAGAAAACTGCGGTAACCATCAGTGTCGCTAAGCGTTACGCTGTGCGCAGTAAAGCCGTTGCTACTAGACGTGTACGAGGTGAGGTTAGGCTTACCGTCTTGGTCGAACGCCAAAATCGCTGCGCCATGTGCACTTGTTGCAGTCACTTGTTGGATTTGCCAACACGCAGGTACTGTAAAGTTGAACGGCGTGGCGACATTTGGTGTGTACATTTGAAGCGTGCTCGTTGAGCATGAATCGTCTGACACGCCAACCGTAAATGCCCGCGAGTTCATGTCCGTTGACTGAACCCAGCCTGTTGCAGTGACCGTTGGGGCGAAATCATTACCATCGTAACCAAGGTTGTGAATTGCCCGCGATGTGTCCTGCAGAACCACGCCACTGCTCGAGAGAGCAATGTAGTTGAGGGCATAACGAGCTAGTTGCTTTTCGAAAACAATCTGCCCTGACCCAGCGTCGAACTTATCTATGTACAAGCCGCTAAAACACTGCGACAGAACGCTTGCTACGTACAAATAACCGTCGGCGCCTACGAGCATGGCGGTAATGGCGCGATCGTATGACCTCTGAAGGTTAGCGCAGTATGTAGAAAAGTGCTTTTCCCACAGCCTTACGCCGCCACGATAGGCAAATGCTGCGACTTGGTTGCTGTCATTACTGGCAATGCCAAATACAGTACCGTCTTTGCCAACAGCGCCCTGATTGTAGCAAGATTTGTCCAAAAGGCCATCGGTGCGTTGCGGTGCGCTCCATGTGAGTGCGCCGATGGCCGAGAACGTCTGGACTGCGGTTTGTGCATTCGAACAATTGGCGGCAACAACACTGCCATTTGGAAGTGACTGAATGTAGTTATTAGCTACCGCACTAATATCTTGCGGCCAGCTGTTCGTGGCAGCTTGCGCAGGCCAGCTAACAATAGTCAGGCTAGCAAGGCACAAAAGCAAAACGCTTAGTGCGCTCGCTGTACGTTTATACACAGTTTACCCTTCGTGCCGATTTGTTAAGGTGCGTTCCATTCCTTTCTTAAGAGGACGCGGGCATTGTAGGTGTGGTTCGTTCGGAAATTAATACCAAAGTTATCCACAAGAACACGATCATTTTGCCGAACCGCTCGCTCAGTCACTTATTTTTTGTCATAATAACTTTTGCCTGCATCTTGCGGGTACCGTAACTACTGGGGAAAGTATGTGCTGGCTTGACGAAGACGATAACGTCATCAAAGACTGTGGTGAATGCAGGTGTGGCAATAGTAGCGAAAAACACACAAAACCTGACATTACAGTTGATACTAGCGTTGATTGCCGTATTCTTGACCTGCCTCTTCTGCAATGTACTGTTTGCAACGCGTACCTTAACAGGCACAGTAAAGTAAAATGACAATGTACTAAACCGACCCTTGCGTTACTGTGTGCCGTCGACATATCGCTTGTCGACTTGCACTGACGTGCTGACTGCGGTGCCTAGTGCCGCAGTCAGCACGCGCTTAGCGTAAATGTGAGAACACCCCGAAGGGCTGGAACGAATTGTTCCAACTCCTCGGGGTGTTTTGGCGCTACGCCTCTACGATTTCGCTGGCGTAGCTGTGGCTGTCGCCTACGGTAACGACCACACGGGTTTTGACGGGTCGCCTGGCGTACAGCACGGTTCGGCCGTCGGGAGCTGTGTGGTAGTCGACGGCTTGCAGGGGCGAGCCACCGATGCTGATACCGCTGTTAGCACTACTGCCAGCGCCAACAGCGGTTGCATCGCCGGTGTTCTTGACGACGTAACGTCCCCTGGGGCCACCGCAAGTCACGACCAGTTCATTGTTCTGCGCGAGGGCGGTTACGTTGGGACCGATGATTTCCAGCTTGATGCGCTGGGTATCCGCCTTGACCAACACAACCTCAACGCGCGCCCCACGGTAGATACGCAGGCGCACCTTTTTGGCGGATAGCTCGACCGTTTGCGTCTCGCGAAAACTGTCGATTACTTTGCGCACAAGTTTGAGCAGTTTAAGCATGACACTCCATGTCTATTAACAGGCAGTCAGTGATGTGGTTTTATTCGGATTGCTGCTTGAGCGCTTCCGCTTCCTTTGCCACGACGAAGGCCTCGGGGTCGTCTGCCATGATGTACTCGCCCAGCGTTGCCTCTAACAGCATCAATGAGATTTTATTGATGGGGACGAGCCGTTCGCGGCGCCCCTTCGGCCGGTTTTGTTCCGTTGCGCACGCGATTATTGTGCAGGCGACGCGTAAGCGCCGGAGTCGAAGAATCTCAGCGGCGAGTTGCTCGTCGTTTTTACCTTCGACAGAAATCGGAATCACGTCGCACCTCCACATGCGTCCATAATATTATTTAAACATGTTTACTTAACTTTAACAATTTTACGAAGTTACTAAAGCATGGCACTGCCGACTTCTTTAGAGTTCGTTGTAAATAAAGAGATTGTTACTGTCACATGCGCGATCTACACTCAAGATATGCAAGACCTTGATTATAATTTGCTAAAAGATATTGCTTGTCAGGTTGCGACCATTAAGCCATGCGACGACCTCGAACGTGCCCACCAAACTGATGTTTTGCAATGGCTAGCCAGCGGCGAAAATATTTTCAGAATTAAAAAGCCAGACACCCCACCTAAACATTTAGTGTCGTATTTTGTGTTGCTTGACCCTAACAAGCGGAGCCTTTTGCTTGTTGACCACATTAAGGCACAGCTGTGGCTGCCTCCGGGCGGGCACGTTAGATTTAATGAGCACCCAAAAGCTGCCGTTGTCCGTGAAATACAAGAAGAGTTCACCATGCCGGCCACATTTTTGCAGGGCAATGATAAGCCAATTTTTGTCACCGTTAACCAAACCGGCGGCCTGACGCCGGGCCACATAGACGTCAGTTTGTGGTATATACTGCGCGGCAATGTGCACGACTTTTTACGCTACGACAAAAGCGAGTTTTTAGATACAGAATGGTATACGTTTGATGAGATTTTGCAATCAGATCCAATTATTTTCGATCGCCATTTACCACGATTTGTCAAAAAAATAAGTTCCATCTTATAATAAACGCAATGAATATAGATCTCCGTAAACCAAGTCACGTCGTGTTTTTTGCGGCCTTTTTACCAATTGTTAGTTACGGCATTGGTTGGGCGTTTGTACAACTATTCCCAAATCTACCATTTTGGGTTGAGGGTATTTCGCCTCTGACTGCCTACGGTTTGTTGTTTAGTCTTTTTGACAAAATTGCCTGGCATTGGCCGATTTTTAGATGGCTTGGCGTTACAAGCGTGCCTGACGTACGCGGTCGTTGGCTGGGTGAACAAGTGTCGTCGCATGTAAACGAAGCTGGTAAGCACATAACATCGCGGGTCATTATGGAAGTCGTACAGACCTTTTCGAGCGTGCACGTCACAACGTATTACCAGCGGTGGACATCAAAGATAAGTGTGGCGCAGTTTGTCGAAATTGATAGTACGCCAACGCTGCTTGTTATGTTTGACGCCGAACCTAAAACTGCATACGACAACGGTAACATTAACGCTCATAAAGGTGTTACAAAACTTATTATGACACCGCAAGGCAAACTCGAAGGTACCTATTTTAACGGTAGTGGTGGCCATGGGGACTTAAGCTACCGCCGCACGCGTTTTGCGTTGGCGCATACGTTTGATCCGGTTAAAAAGGTTTAACGCGAGCTGCCAAATTGACCGAGTAGCTCGACATAATCCACATCGACCGTGCTATCGGTTGTGCCAACAGTTTTGCGTAGCGTTGTTTCGAACATTGTTGCCGTTGTTGGTATGTTGGTGCTGACGGTGCAGCCGGTCACGCCGTTAATCTGGAAGGTCGCTAAGCTGCCGGTTACGACAACATCGGCACGCATCCAGGCGCCGGCGGTTGGGGAGACGCCCATGTCGCAAGTTGTTTCGGTACCGGCTTTATTGCAAACGCCTTGCCATTTGCCACTGTTAATACTGTCGCTATATTTGAGGAGGCAGCCGTTGGTGCCGTCATCGTCGTTGACAACTTGGTCAAACATGCCGGTACGGAAAGTGTAGCGTTGGGAGCTCGTGCTTAGCGTATTTATGCGTTGAACAGAGGTGTAACGCCACGTGTCGCTACCACCCAGTAAAATGCTGCGGCCGTTGGTGTCGTTGGTCGAGATTGAGGCGAGGCCCGTGGCGGTCGTGCCCGTATCGAGCTGGGCAACGCCAGGGTGATTCGCTAAACCATCGACGGCGCCGCCGTTAACCAAAGCACCAGTGCCGTTAGTGAATGGTGTCGTGACATTGTCAGAGCCAGTGCCTATAAAGTCATTTGCGTAATGGAAACTGGTGCGGGCACTTTCTATACAGTCACGCCAGTGGTCAACGTCATAACAGCGGAACATGCCAAGGTTTGAGTTGTAGTACATCGCGCCGGCAACGCCAGTTGGGTCGCCAGACGTGTTTTTGGTGTCCAAAACAAGCAGTGCACCGGTGCTATCCGCCGTTGGATTGCCAACATACACGCGCGAGTTAGCGCTGTCGACCACAAATTGTGGCACGCTGGTTGAGTTCAAGACCTGGAACGCAGTCGCCGAGTTTGTGCTGGTCTGTGCCTGCACCGACCCAGTGGTGTTAACTTGGAACAATAATGTGCTGCCATTGCCAATTTTTAGCGGTTGGTCGGCGGTTAGGCTGCCTGTGACTAAGTCGGTGGCTGTCACGGTGCTGGCTTGCACGCTGCCGGCAATTGCTGTGCCAGTAATGTTGAGGTTGCCAGTTTGCGCTGTGCCAGGAGTACTACTTTGCAGCTGCACATAATTGCTTGAGCCGCCGGCCGCCGTACAACCGCTACTGGTACAAATGTCGATGCCGTTAATTTGGTAGGTGTGGCCGGTGGTGAGGTTCATGGTGCCGGCGCTTGTGACGGTGCTGCCACTTTCAGACAGCAGCGAATCGCCAATGGCCTGCCCCGCAACAAATTTTGCTAATTTGCCGGTGGTGCCGCCGCTTGTTGTGACGCCTGTGCCACTGCCGGCGCAGTTGCCGACGGTGGTGCATAAATCGTAGCTACCAGCGGCCGCTGTTGGCAGACGGTAGGTGACGTTGGCGGTTGGCGCCTGGAAGCTCAGCGTTGTGGTGCTGGCTCCACTCGTCGCCGTAAATACAGATGACGAATTGCCCTGCAAAGTCAATGTCTGACTGGTCGCACCCACCGTTAATGTGCTTGTCGGCGTAATGGTGTTAACGCCCAGTGTGCCAGTGACGTTGGCGCCACCATTTAGGTTGGCGGTACTGGCAACCGCCAATGTGCCGCTAAAGCTGGCGGCCGACGAAATCGTTTGGCCGTTAATTGTCCCTGTCATCGTCACTGATCCAGCGGGCGATACTGATAATTTGCTGGAGCCATTAAGCTGCAAATCAAGTAAGTTACCGCTCGCTAAAGTATTTGTGTTGTTAACCAATAGCATTGGATTGCTGGCTTGGCTTGACGTTAACGTCAGTGCGCCGAATGTTGGCGTTGCGCTACTGTTTATGTTTTGAATGGTGTTTATGGTGCCGCTGCTGGTGCTAAAGTTCGTGCTGTTAAATTGGGCGATACCTTTTTGGCTAGTGCTGGCGTCGTTTATGGTTATAGTGCTACCTGAACCGCTGGCATTTGCGATACTCAGTGCACCGGTCAAGCCATTAAGTGAACTCACCCCAGGGCACGTCGCAAAACTAGGCGCGCCAGCCGTCGAAACAAGGCACAGCCCGCTGCTGCCGGCTACCACTGTTGTTAGCGGGCTGGTGCCTTGGCCTATAACCACACCATTTGCAGTAAGCGTTGTCGTGCCAGTGCCACCGTTGGCAAGGCTCAAAGCTGAGCCTAATGTCAAACCACCTGTTACCGATAAATCGCCACCAACCGTGACCGTTGTGCCGCTTTCTGAAAGCAGCGAATCACCAATTGCCTGGCTACCAACAAATTTCGCTATTTTACCGATAGTGCCGCCGCCCGTTGTCACCCCACTGCCGCTACCAGCGCAGTTGCCGACTGTCGTACAAAGGTCATAGCTGCCAGCTGCGGCAGTCGGCAAACGGTAGGTGACGTTGGCGGTTGGCGCCTGAAAACTCAACGTTGTCGTGTTGCCGGCATTTGTTGCCGTAAAGACAGATGATGCATTGCCCTGCAGTGTAAAGCTCTGCCCCGTAGCGCCAATAGTTAACGAACTTGTCGGTGTAATAGTGTTGACCCCAAGCGTGCCGGTTACGTTCGCTCCGCCATTTAAGTTAGCGGTGCTAGCAACGGCAAGGCTGCCGGTAAAATTGGCTGCAGATGATATCGTTTGGCCATTTATTGTGCCGGCTATATTGACGGCGCCAGCTGGACTCACCGATAATTTGCTGGAGCCATTAAGCTGGACGTCTAACAAATTACCCGTTGTTAACGTGTTTGTGTTATTAACAAGTAACATTGGATTGCTGGCCTGGCTAGACGTTAGCGTTAATGCGCCAAATGTGGGTGCTGCCGATGAATTTATATCTTGGATAGTGTTGACCGTACCGCTACTTACGCTAAAGTTTGTACTGTTAAATTGTGCAATGCCTTTTTGAGATGTGCTTGCGTCGTTAAGCGTAATGGTGCTGCCGCTGGCAGTGGAGTTAGCGATACTCAGCGCACCGGTCAATCCGTTTAGTGAGCTCACGCCGCCGCTGCCCGGACAGGTCGCAAATGCCGGCGCGCCGGCAGTTGAAACTAAACATTGTCCGCTGGTTACTGTGCTGACAGTAGTCAGTGCGCTGCTGCCTTGGCCAATAACCACGCCATTTACGGTGAGCGAGGTTGCGCCCGTACCGCCGTTGGCAAGGCTCAGGGCTGACCCAAGTGTTAAGCCACTTGTTACCGATAAATCGCCAGTGACTGTTACGGTAGAACCACTTTCGGACAATAACGAATCGGCTAATGTCTGGCTGCCAGTAAATTTGGCGATTTTGCCAGCCGTGCCACCGGCCGTTGTCACCCCGCCCCCTGTGCCCGCGCAATTGCCGACGGTTGTACACAGGTCGTAACTACCCGCCGTGGCTGTTGGCAAACGGTAGGTGACATTTGCAGTTGGCGCCTGAAAACTCAGTGTTGTTGTATTGCCGCTGCTCGTCGCCGTAAATACTGACGAAGCGTTGCCTTGAATCGTCACGCTTTGGCCCGTCGCGCCAATTGTCAGCGAGCTGGTTGGCGTAATAGTGTTAACGCCCAGTGTGCCAGTGACGTTGGCACCACCGTTTAGGTTGGCGGTGCTAGCAACCGCAAGCGTACCTGTAAAGTTTGCGGCAGACGAAATAGTCTGACCGTTAATCGTACCTGTGACATTAACCGCGCCAGCTGGCGTCACTGCAAACTTGCTACTGCCCGAAACCTGCAAATCTAACAGGTTACCGCTCGCCGCGCCATTGGTGTTGTTGACCAGCAGCATTGGGTTTGAAGCCTGGCTTGAACTTAATGACAGCGTGCTAAACGTCGGTGATGCCGTGCTGTTTATATCTTGAGTAGTGTTTACGACGCCACCACTCGCGCTAAAGTTTGTACTGTTAAATTGTGCGATGCCTTTTTGACTGGTGCTAGCGTCATTTATGGTAATAGTGCTGCCTGCTGCGCTGGCATTGGCTACTGTTAATGCGCCGGTCAAACCATTAAGTGATGTGACGCCACCGCCACCGCCTGGGCACGCCGAAAATGCCGGTGCGCCGGCCGTTGACATAAAACAAAGGCCGCTACTGCCAGCTGCGACGGCCGTGAGTGCGCCGGATCCTTGGCCAATAACCACGCCATTTGTTGTTAGTGAGGTTGCACCTGTACCACCGTTACTAACGCCAAGCGCCGTACCCAATGTCAAACCACCTGTTACCGATAAATCGCCACCAACCGTGACCGTTGTGCCGCTTTCTGAAAGCAGCGAATCAGCGATGGTCTGTACGCCAGTAAATTTGGCGATTTTGCCTGCTGTACCACCTGGGCTTTGCACTGTGCCAGATCCCGCACCGCTATTACTAATCGTAACGTTACCCGCTCCGTCGTCTGTTACTGTAATTCCGGTACTGCCAGTTGCACTTATGACGCCAGTATTTTGTAGTGCGCCACTGGTTATGCTCAGGCCGTTGCCAATAGTTATGTCGCCGGTTTGGCCCCCTAATGAAGTGACGCCGGTGTTGCTCAGTGTCGTACCATTTATAGCAACACCTGTGCCAGCCACAAAATTGACAGCGCCGGTTTGGCCTTGTACGCTCAAAACACCACTGTTACTTAGTTGGTTACCGTTGCCACTAATACCGTTGCCGAGCGACAGATTCCCGCTAATGCCGCCGACGCTTTGTACCACAGTATCACTGCCGGCAACTGGTACAAATTTACTGCCATTGTAGTAGGCGAGTTGCTTGGAATTTTTATCGTAATAGATTTGCCCCTGGTCTGCAGTGCTGGGCTGGGCTGACGGCGAAATTATAAATGAATCGTTAACCTTGAGCGGTCCATTAATAACCAAACTTCGCGTCGCTACAAGTGATAGGCCATCTTGGCTTATAAAGTCAGTCAGCGGAATTTGGACAGTGCTAAAACGGCTCCCCACCGATGTTGAAGGTCCTGCTTTTTTTGTGACAAAATTAATGCCGACAGCAATAATGCCGCCAATTATTAGCAGCGTGAGTAGGGCGATGCCGCCGGTTTTAAGCAGTTTTTTCCAATCAAAATGAAATCGGAATATCGCCGGCTTTGGCTCTACAGCAACCGGCGCGACAATAGGCGCTGTTTGTTGAACTTCTGGTTGCAGCGTTTGTGTTTGTGGTGGCGTTGTTGCAATTGCTTCATTTACCGTCGGTGAAGAAATTTGCCCTGCATTTTGCAAACCAACAGAAGTCGGCACAACTTGCCCATATCCAAACGAGGCAGAAGGCGGGCTACCGCTTGCCGAACCGGGCGCCCCAGTTGACGTTTTATTTGAATTATCCACCACTGTTTTTATTTAAAAACGGTCTCTCAAACCGCAGAATGCTCCACTTCCATCGTACGCCGCTTATGCTTAACAAGCAATAGCTTTAGAGTATAGATTACAACACATTTTACTCTTCATCTGGCAAATAAATAAATAGTGTAATAATATTATTCGCAGCCTTTACTATGCCGTGTGTCACAGGGAAACGTAGGCTTTGGTTACCAGTCGCAACCACTATGTCGCCTTGGGTGAGCAGTGAAAAAAAGTTGGCATGATTTGCCAAAATGTCGAACGGCCCGACTTTGTTAACGGCGCTGACCGATACCGCCGGCCCATCGTAATAGGTTTGCGCCGGTGAAATAATTTTGACGTGCAGCTGAGGCGTTTGGACCTTTGGTTTTTTCAAATTAAGATTTCCTCGATGCCTTTAAGCATTTCTTCGCGTGTAACATACTCGCCTTTGGTGCCGGTTAATTCTTCGGCCACAAAAAATGATTGCGTAAAGAATTGAATGATCTTGCGAGCACGTTCGTAGTCGCGCCGTTCGTCAACACTAAGCTCGCTTTGGCCAATAATGGCGATGATGTTACGCAATGATTCATATTTTTGCATAATTTGCTGCACTTGAGTGGCGAGCACGTAGTGGCGGTCGCCCACAATATCTGGCGAAAGCAACGACGACACGGTACGGACCATATCGACAGCCGGCCGAATGCCATTTTCGGCCACAGCACGTGACAGCACAACCGTGGAATCAAGTTGCTGCGAAATTTCTTGCACCGCCGGGTCACTAATGTCGTCAGCTGGGATGTAGATAGCTTGGACGGAGGTGATTGAGCCGTTTTGGTTTGACGTTAGGCGGTCCTGCAAACGGCGCAAATCGCTAAAGAGCGTGGCTTGGTAACCGCCTTCGCTGGGCATAATACCCATTGTGGTCGACAGTTCATTGGCGGCTTGAATGTAACGGTAAATATTGTCGATAAAAACCAAAACATCCTTTTTTTGATTGTCACGCAAATATTCGGCAATTGCCGCAGCCGAAGGCCCAACCAATGACCGCATCGCCGGTGACTCCTGCATTTGGCCCATAACCATGACGGTTTTGTTAAGCACGCCGCGTTCTTGTAATGTTTGGTACAGTTCGTGGCCTTCACGCACGCGTTCGCCGATGCCGACAAACATTGCCAACCGCTCATCACTTTGGGCGACGTTGTGAATTAACTCCATGGTGAGCATTGTTTTACCGACACCGGCGCCACCAATAATGCCAATCTTGCGGCCTTTTACGAATGGGGTAAAGAAGTCGATAACTTTAATGCCAGTTTCGAGCAGCTCAGGCTTGCCACCAGCCGCTTGAATACTGCCACTGGTTTTATAAATGCCACGCCGCATCACATTACTAAAAGGCTTTCCGCCGTCAATTGGATCACCGTATGCGTTTAGGACACGACCCAGGAGCTCGGTACTTTCGGGGACTGTTAGTGTGCTGCCAGTGGCGATTATTTTTGCGCCACGTTTTACGTCCACGCTACCGCTAAGATTAATGCAGCGAGCAGTGTAAGGGTCGGGGTAGGTTGCGACTTCTAAAAGAATGTGCGGATTATCGGCCAGCACCACAATTTCTTTTGGCGCCGGCCGGCCACCTGTTAAGTGTATGTCGCACACGAGGCCGCGGATGGCTTTGACGGTCCCAATGGTTTGGCTCATTGCTGGTGACCTTTCATAATTTTGGCGGCTTTAACGACCTCTTTAAGTCGTTCGTCGCTTTCGGCACGTTTGGCACGGTAATAATTATGACGGTAATCGGCCATAAGGTCGCTGGCGCGATGTTTGGCGCGGTTCATTGCGTTAAAACGGGTTGCGTAGCCAGCGAGTTTGGCTTCCATTATAACTTGGATAAAAGCCACGCCCATCATAACTGATTCCATGTAATCAGCGATTTCGTTAATGCTAGGCTCAAAAATATAGTCGCGGCTGCTAATTGATTCACCGGTATTGGCGACGTCTTCGCCTAATTCTTGCACGGCCGAAATGAGGTCGATACGTTGTACGCGTTGGGTGCGCAGTGTTTCGTATGTTTGGTAAAACACGGCTATGTGGTCGTAATTATATAGCTCTTTAATTACATCACCGGCATTAATGTTGAGGTCACTCAGCGGGAAAATAAAGCTATGTACGGGCATAATACCGCGTTGGCGCAAAATTTGGGCACCGCGGGTGCCGACGGTAATAATATCGGTAGTTTCGGGATTGTAATCGGTAAGAGTGGCGTCGATAATCTGCTCGGTGACCTCAGTATTCAAACGTCCTTCGCTTGTAATTGCCACGACGACACTCCGCCCTTTTAAAGTGCGGTTGTCGCGTTTGAGCCGTTCCTTAGGGTTAATGCGCAGACTGCGATACACTGGCCACAACTCCGAAAAAAACTGTTTACTAGCAACCACACGGTCACGAATGTGCGAAATGTGGATACTGGCGATGCCTTCAAAGGCTTGCGTTAAATCTTCGATGGTACTAATTTGCGCCAGCTGTGCTTTTATAGTTGCAATGCGTGTCATGCTGCGGCCTCCAAAGCGGTCGAAGCCAGCAGCTGCTGGACGGCAGCGTCAACTGCGTCTTCATTTGCCAGCGTTGGTGCAACTTCGCGTACCTTCATTTTTAGCAAGCCAACGTTGAGTTTGCGCTCGCCGGTGGCAGCCAAAATTGTAGCCATAATAAGCTCTTGTTCAAGAACGCTAAATAATTCATTTGGTGTTTGGCGCATGGCATCAATAAGTTGTTCACCAAGCTGTAGCGTTTGCTTAGATTCAGGCGTGAGATCTGATCCAAAGTGCGCAAATTCCGACGCCTGCCGGTAGTCCGCCAGTTTTTTAAACAGCGCAGCCGAAATCTTTTTTTGCTGTGATGTTTGAGCCCGGCCACCAACGCGCGATACCGACAAACCTGCATTAACGGCGGGGCGGATGTTGCGCCGAAAGTTTTCTAGGTCAAAAATAATTTGCCCATCGGTTATCGACATAATGCTGGTCGGCAAAAACGCAGTAATGTCGTCGCCTGGAGTAATAATGACCGGTAATGCCGTTAATGTTTTGCCGTTGGCACTTAAGCGGCCAGCACGTTCAAGCAAGCTGGAATGGGCGAAAAACATGTCGCCCGGATAGCTATCACGGCCAGGGCTGGCGCCGCTCAAAAGTGCGACTTCGCGGTAGACTTTAGCGTGGGCCGACAAATCATCGTACATAATAATGACGTCGCGGCCTTTGTGCCATAAATATTCAGCGATGGCACAGCCAATGTAGGGTGCCATGTATGATTGAGCGAGTGAATCAAATACGTCAGCCACGATAACAATGCTGTTTTGCATGGCGCCACTTTCGTTTAGGCTACTTAGTAAATGGTCGATTTCGAGCCGTCGTTTGCCGATCAGCACATAAATAACAATTCGGTCAGTCTTTGCCTGGCTAATGCCGAGCTGCATTAAAAAGCTCGTCTTACCTGATTTTGTGTCACCTAAAATTGCAATGCGCTGACCAAGCACAACGGGGAAGAGTTGATCGACAATAGTTACGCCGGTGGGCAATCGATCACTTAACAATTGACGTTCCATCATGCCAGGGGCCTCGTGGTAAATTGGCCAGGTTTCGCTATGCGCAATTATACCTTTGCCGTCGAGCGGGCTGCCGAGTGGATTGATGACCCGGCCAATAAAATTTTCGCCAACAGGGGTGGTACAATTGTTGTCCATGAGTATCGCGAGACTGCCAAGCGGTGTTGACTCTGACTGCAAATTAAGTACCAACACTTCTTCTTCGCCAATGTCGCGTACCATGCCACGTTCACCTGATTCAAACAAAACAATGGCATTGACCGATACGCCATCTAGTCCTTTTACGCGCACTAAAAATCGGTCGCAGCCTACTACTTCGCCCGTCGGGTTACCGGCAGTGACCAGTTTTTGAAACACGTTATTGTCAAACATTTGCGATCTCCATCAGCCGTGATTTATTGGCTAAAATGCGATCGCGGAATGAATAATCGTAAAAATGGGAGCCTGCTTGTAATAGCAGACCACCGCCTATGTCACTACGTACAGCAAAAGTGAGTAAGCTTGTTTGTTCAATTTGAGTGCGAAACCAAACAGTCAATTGCCGGCGCAATGTACGCCCTGGGTTGGCGGCTAAAGTTATATGAACAACAGGTGCGGTAGTGAGCACTTTTTGTAGTTCTTTGTGCAACAATTCCAGCTGAGCACTATCACCTGGGTCGGCCTTATTGTTATGGAGCAGATTGACGAGTTCATTGCTGAGTTCAGGCGCAATTAGTCTAGTTTTTTTGACTTTTGCTTGCACTGCGGCGTCGCGCAATTGGTTGCGATAAGTATGTAGTTGGGTAATAAGCTCGCTGAGTTGGGCAGGCGAAGCAATGTCGACAGGCAGTAAAATGCTCACGACAAAATGTCCTTTTTGATCTGTTCTTTGTTAGCTTCAAGCGTACTTAAAATGTAGTCGGTTTGGGCGCCAAGGTCGACTTGGTTGCCGAGCGATTCGGCAATATAGCTTGTCACGACATCGTTAATGCGGTCGTCAAAATGGGCGAGGCGTTTTTCTTGTTCGGCGGCGATTTGGCGTTCTAGGTGTTCGGAGAGCTCAATACGTTTATGGTCGAGTTCTTGCTGAATTTTGCCAAATTGTTCAATTGTTTGATCGCGCAGCGCACCTAAACTGACCTGATATTTTTCAAATTCTGCGCTTAAGTTAGTACTAAGCGTGTCGTTAATATCGGCTGCAACTTGGTCAACACTGTTGTTGAGTGATTTTTGTAGGCGTTGGGCGGCTTCTTCGGCTGCGTGTTGCAATTGTTGTTGGGCAACCTTTTGGATTTCTGCCAAATCGACATCCGAAAAAACTTTTGTGCCTTCAAGATGAATATCATAAATCTTGGGCGTTGGCTTTTGCCGCGCCTTTCGGTCCTGGTACGAAGCCCACATTAAAGTGCCCAGGTTTATAATCACCAGTACAGCAATGAGCCAAATCTGTAATCCGTCCACCAAAGCCCGCCCCAAAATGGTTATGTTGTTAGAATCAAATATATCGCACTCAGGCCCAGGAGTAAAATGCCAAGTACGATCATGCCAATTTGAATTAAGCTTTTGCGGACAGAAACCTCAGATAAAGGATTGCGCCCAATTGAAATAATGCTTGATTTAACAGAGGCATACAGCAACACGCCAATACTCAAAAACGATAGCAACATAACAATGCCGGCAATCATGACGCGCACCGGCGACACTTCATGGCCAGCAACATTGTTGGCGAAATCTTGCAAAAAAGATGGCAAAAATGTTTTTTGAGCATTGGGCGCGGCATAAAAAACGACACTAATTTGTACAGGAATGAGTCCAACATGTACAGTGTGTTCGGCGCCATCAGCATCTTTAATAGCGCGTGTTGTAGTTTTTACGCTAGTAAGATCGGCCTGGGCAGCACCAATAACCACGCCATTGTCAGTAGCTTTCATGCCGACGCCGGCAATGGGCGATGCTGTAATAGCGTCGCCAGTTTTTATGGTGCCATTAACATCGCTCACGAGCGACACAGTAACGCCACTGGTTATAACCTGAACCGAACTTGGGCCGTCGCTAATAGCGATGAGTGGATTCGCGCCGACAACGCCTACAAGTTTGTCTGTGTGCTCTTGAGTGGCGAGCTGAATACTATCTGGCGTGCTTGGTGTCAGCCCAACCAGCGCGCCCGGTTCAACATTTTTATCGCTTGTTTTAAAACTTTGACCAATCGCGCTGGCATTGGCAGCATGCAGGGGGCCACTAAAAAACGCGATGCATAGAAGCACGCCAGCTGGCACCCAGAGCAGAAATTTTTTGTAGTGACGCACGTGGCCTTCTTTCTGGTTATGATTATATCGCAGTTGAATACATTTTGCTTATTAATAACATTGCATGCGATAATGCTTCAGGCCTACTGTTTAACAAGGAGCGATGTGAACGGCCTAGGCATCGACATTGGCAACACAAAAGTGCAATTTCAGTTGCGCGATAAAGAACATACATTGCTTGCACGCCTTACCATTCCAACGTTTTATTTCGATTCGCATATCGCCGTCATTGAGTACGGATTTACCTGGGCTATGGGCCGATTGCGTCGTGACCCCGATTTTGTCGGTATAGGTTTTGGCTGTCCGGTAGATACCAAAACCGGCTTTGCCAAGCTGACACTGGCAACGCACCTTATGGGCAGTGTTACGACGGACCAAGTCCGCGCCAGTAGTACACCTAAACGACGTGGCGGCGTCGGCCCATGCTTTGCGCTTTCCGTATTTTACGCTAGACCATACGCTATTGAGCGCTGCGCCTTACGATGGTAGCGGCAATGCGGTCTTGGTTGAGATTGGTACAGGAGTTGGCGTCGCTTGTAGTCTGCCAAATGGTCAGGTAATTTCGTCAGAAGCTGTGCGCATTCATGCTAGTAATGGGGTGCCGTACGGGTTGAATCTTTGCGGTAGCCAGGGTTTTCGTAGGCTTGTCGCTAAGCTTCAGGCGCAGGGATTAACCTTGCCCGAGAGTGTTGAGCGCGAGTTCTTGCTTGATGAATCGCTTGGGCCGCTCATTACTGCGCTCATTGCACAGGAAAATTCACATTCGTTTGTTGGCTATGCTGGTGACCAGTACGCTCGCTATCTAGGAGAGTTTTTGGGCACCCTGCAACTTGCATTTAACGCGGCGGCCTTGTTTATTGGTGGCAGCGTTGGGCGAGCGCCTGGCTTTTTGGAACGGATCGTTGCGCGGCAGGTATTTTGGCAGGCATTCGCCAAAAAGGACGCACTGCGTAATAAGACAGATATGCCCATTCTGCGTGTCGATAACGATGATGCAACGGTTATGGGCGCGTATGCGGCAGGGTGGCAGGCCGCAAACTAGCAGTAGGCCATACCTGCGCGGGCAATTTTGCTCGCGCAGGTTGTGCGCTATGGTTTAATCTCAATTTCTTCACCTAAATGTTTTTTTAGCCGGGCGCGCACGCCACCTGGTTGGCGCTGGAGTAGTGCTGAAAGTGCGGCGAGACCATCGCCATTTTTATGATGCTCAAGCAATAATGCATCGTCAGATTTTTTCCAGGGTTTAAAGGCGTTGGGGTAGGTTTTGCGCATTTCGGCAAGCTTTTCGGCCCAGGCAGAATTTTTTGGTTTTTCGGGTGGTGGCGTTTGAGCATCACGCTCTGCGCGTTCGGCGGCGGCTTGTTCTAAATGTTTAAATGTTTCGTGGTCCTGTTTAGACCTTGCTTGCAGCAGCTCGTTAATTTCTAAAGCATCGCGACTAACCTGCAAGGCCATTTTGTTTATGCCGATTAAACTGAGAGCGTCCAGACTTTTGACGCGGCTGAGTGCCACGTAGCCCATACCTTCTACAAAAGCTTTGCGCAGGTCAATGCGGGCGCCGTCTAGCGTCATGCCCTGGCTTTTGTGTACGGTAATTGCCCAGGCTAGGCGCAATGGCAGTTGGGTGAGGCTGGCGCGTTTTTTGTCGCCGTCGCGGAGTTCCCAGACATCTGGCGCCATGGTTATGGTGCGGCCGTTGCGAAGCTCGACGATGGGGTAATGCGTGACTTCGTCAAAATCTTGTACAACTCCTAGGCTGCCGTTGGCGTAGCGGCGGTCAGTGCTGTTTTTAATGCACATAACTAGCGCGCCTTTTTTAAGCACTAATGTTTCGGGCGCCAGGCATGATCGTTTTAGCGTATCGACATAATTTTGGCTGCCGGTGGTTTGCATAACGTACGTGCAGGCGTCCGATTGGATGTGGCTAAGCGCTTGTTCATTAATGCGGTCAACGTCGATGTTAACTGTGTGCAGTTCTGTGACACTGTGGTTACCGGGGAATTCGGCACCGACGCGACTGAGTAATGCTTCGGCGTGGTGGCGACGTACATCGCCACTGCGAATTGCCGTTAAAATTTCTAAAAAATCGTCGTCGTTTTGACGGTGTTGCTCGCTTAAATAACAGATGGTAGGGTCGAGCATTTGCCAAGCTTTGCTGTGCACCACAAACTGGCCGCCCGGCCTATCGCCGCGATTAATCGGCGGTAGCTGGAAAAAGTCACCGCACAAAATAACCTGCAAACCGCCAAACGGTTCTTGCTTGCCGCGGACATTGCGCGTGACTTCTTCGATCATGTCTAAACGGTAGTCGTGTAGCATTGAAATTTCGTCAATAATCAGCACGTCGGTTTTTTGTATGGTATCTCGTCGGCCCTTTGGTAAGTCTCGCCAAAAGTTTTTGGGCAGTTCGTCGTGAATGCCAATGCCTGCCCACGAATGAATTGTGCTGCCGCCTAAGTGACTTGCCGCTAAGCCGGTGGTGGCGGTCACGGCGACGGTTTTGCCTTCGCTGCGGGCACGCCGAATAAATTCGTTTAAAACGAATGTTTTACCAGCACCAGCCTGCCCGGTCAGCAAAACGCTGCGGCCGCTGAGCATGATTTCGAGTGCTAGAGCTTGTTTCACAGCGCGAGTATAGCACGCCTTGCCTAGCTACGTTACTTCATTCCGGTTGTTCGGCGGATTTGGTCAGCGACTTCTTGAGGTAATAAATGTGTTGTGTTTATTGTTGTGCTGGTTTGGTAAGGGTAGGGGTTTTCCATATCATATTGTTGCAGCATGGCTTCTAAAATTTTTGGATCACTGAGTTTGCGCGTTGCCGTACGGTCCGGCTGAGCAACGCGTTCAAGTAGTGCACGTTTTTTAGCAGTCAAATGAATAAGATACACAGTAACATTGTGCCGCTCGCCGGCTTCGAGCAGTGTTTGTAAAAAGGCGACATCTGCTTTAGCGCTAGCAGAAAATGTGAATGTCACAATAAGATCATGCTTGCCAAAGCGCATAGCGTCGTTAATGATTTGTAATTGCAAGCTGTATACAACAGGCGCGAATTCAGGATTGTTGTGACCGATAAGCGGTTGGATAAGATCAATAATGCCAGCATTGTCTATAATAGGTGCGCCAGAGGATTTGGCGAGCAACTCCGCTACTGTTTGTTTACCAACTGCCGGGGGACCATAAATTACAAAACACTGCATACTTGTAAGTGTATCATGGTTTATAAGGTTGTGTTTTTACCTCTGTTATTATATAATTCTGTTGTTTTATGGAAGCGCCAAAATTGCCATTTTATTCGCCAGAAAAGGCAGCGGCACCAGAGCCCACCACAGAGCGGCGCTGGAAAATTTTTGACGTTTTTAAAAGAGATTCTTTTGAGCAACAACCCGATACGACTGAAGCAAAAAAACCGACCACCGAGTCAAACCCTGAGCAGCACCACGAACAACGTCGGCGTACTGTTGGTAAAAAAATTATGGATTTTTTACGCGGTGAACGTCGCGAAAAAGTAAACGAAACGCCGCAGCAAACTGTCGAACAAGCCACAGTCAGCGCCAAGGCGCCAGAAGTTGCGCTGCAGCCGCCGATTGTCGAGCGGGCAAAAGCCATTGGTCACAATGTGCTGCAGCTTATTAAGCGCATAACGGGCGAGGTGCAGGAGGCGGACAAACAAGAGCAGGCCCCATCGCCTGTCGATATCGAGCCACTAGTCGAAGCAGAAACTGACGTCCGTTCGGCAATGCGCGAGCTGTTGGCGCCTGTGCTAGCGGTGGAAATTCCGCGGGCCGTATTCAATTCGCTTGCAGGCGACCATAAAGAATCACCCCAAGAAACATTTGATTTTGCGGCCGAAAAAACAGATATGCCCGCCACGCAATCACCAGATTTTGAACACAGTCGTGAGTTCGAACAGGCAAGCAGCGACGGACCCAGCATGCCAGAGCAACACCCTATAATACTTGCGTCGCGCATCGCCGAAAGTGTAGCGCGCGCTATTGTTGAGCGCCACAACGCACCCACCGAACGCAACCTTAAACTCAAAAAAGTTGGCATTTTTGCACTTGGGGCAGTGACGCTCGGTGGCTTTTTGCATACATGGCGCCGTATCCGTGAAGTAAAACAAGAACAACGCGAGCTTCGCAAAGAATATAAACGATTCGAAGCTGAAGTCCGTCAAACGCAAGAAGCTGAGGCTGCAAAGCTGCGGGCTTTAGAACAGACTCACGTCGAAGACTTGTCGCGCCGCCAGCGCCAGCATTATGTTGATGAAGTAAGTGAGTTCGCGCACGAACAGGCCAACGAAATCCGCGAGGTTGCTCATATGCGTCAAGCAGAAATTATGCCTGTTACACCACACGCTGAGCGTCGCGAATCGGCCGCCACCGCCGTCCTACCATATGCCAAGTCCGAAGCACAAAAACTGCCAGAACCTCAAAAATATGAAAGTTTTAGACCGCCAGAATTCGTTAGCCACCGTGTACAAAAAAATGCCGAACGTGCACAGGCCGCCAGCGAAGCAAAGTCGGGCGTCCTTGAACATTTAATAGAAAAAAAGACCGAAGCGCTCAAAAAAGTGCAGTCAGGCGGTGGCATAGCCGGTGGCGGTCGCGCCTTGGGCAGCACCGTTATGGCTGCCGGCACAAAAGTCGTCAGTTCGCTGCTTGGGACAAAATCGACACAGCCAATGCAGCCTGGTTTACAACAGTCAGATGATTCAGCGTATGTCAGTCCGGCGCAAGGATGGCTTTTTATGTGCGCAATCGCCGCTGGGACTATTGCGCTGGTGTTGTTTGTAATCGGAATAATTTAGTTTTCCACAGCTTTTAGACTAGTATTGCGCAGTAAATGTGCTATACACTGCGCGCTGTGACAGAATTTTGGACACATCGTCAGCCCCGGCGCGTTACAAAGATTGGTTTTAGCTGCCTCTGTTTTTTAATTGGAATTGGCAGCGTGCGGTTAGGGTGGCACGCCGGCTGGTGGGCACTGTTTGTTGCGATAGTTTTATTTGTTATTGCTGCACTTGCCACTCGTCCGGCGATTATTTTGCTGATCTGTATGTGTGGTGGGATGCTATTGGGTATGTGGCGAGGGACGGTAGTCGATAGTCAACTGCAAACGTACTCAACAATGATTGGTCAAACAGTGACATTGCGCGGGGTGGTTAATGACGATTCGCATTACAACAATAAGGGGCAGCGCGATATGTTACTTGATCACATACAGTTACACGGGCGCAGTCCCCCAGGTACCGTGCGAGTGACAACGTTTAGTTTTGTCCAGTTGCAACGTGGTGACGTGGTGCAAGTGACTGGTAAACTTTACGACGGTTTTGGTAGCTACCAAGCGGCAATTTATTTCGGTACAGTCACTATAATTACGGCGAGCAATGACGTTTTTAATACCGTGCGGCATCGCCTAGTTGCAACATTGTATTCATTATTGCCTGATACACAGGCTAGTCTGTGTATTGGTATTTTGCTTGGCGTAAAGACGCAATTACCAAGCGAGCTTTCTGCGCAATTAAACATGCTGTCGTTGACGCATATTGTTGTGGCAAGCGGATACAATTTAACCGTACTTATTCAGTTGGCACGACGGCTGTTTGAACGACGATCAAAATTTCAGACAATGGTTGTTGGCGTTGCGCTTATGGCTGGGTTCATTGCAATAACAGGTTTGAGCGCAAGCATGGGACGCGCTGTTCTTGTAACAACTCTTAGCCTGGTTGCGTGGTATTATGGTCGTCGCATTCATCCTGTAGTGCTCTTGCTAGTAAGCGCAGCAATAACGGCAGCATGTAATCCGTTGTATGTGTGGGGAGAACTGGGTTGGTGGCTATCGTTTTTGGCCTTTTCAGGCGTTTTAATCCTTGGACCGTTGCTCCATAGTTTGAGGTCTAAAAAACGGTCTAAGTTTATTGGCAAACTAGTAATCGAAACTATAGCTGCTGAATTACTGACTGTGCCAATCTTACTGTGCGTTTTTGGTAATATATCGGTGTTCGGTCTACTAGCTAATTTGTTAATTGTCCCATTGGTCCCTATAGTAATGCTATTTGCGGCAATTGTTGGTATTGTAGGATTACTGACGCCGCTGGCAGTTTTCGCGGCTATTCCGGTTAGTTGGCTGCTTAGTTATATTATGCAAACTATGGCTGTACTTGTTCAGGCAAAGTGGGCGATTGTAACGTTTACCATTCCATGGCAGATCATGGTTACTTTGTATGTGGTCATTGGTTTCGGCGTACTATTGCTGTGGCGAGCCACAAAGCATGATTTTTTAACCACAAATGTGGTAGAATAAGGAAAATACTTACTTGTCAAATACGAGGATTTGCCAATGTCAGGACATTCCAAATGGTCAACTATTAAACGTCAAAAAGAAGCCACCGATGCCAAACGCGGCGCGGTATTTACTAAGCTTGCCAATGCAATAGCTATTGCTGCTAAAAGTGGCGGCGATCCATCGACCAACTTTGCGTTACGGTTGGCACTCGAAAAAGCTCGGGCTGCAAATATGCCAAATGCAAACATTCAGCGATCAATTGATCGAGGTTTAGGTAAACTAGGCGGCAATGCAATCGAAGAAATTACGTACGAAGGGTATGGTCCAGGTGGCATAGCTATTATTGTCGAATGCGCCACAGACAACAAAAACCGTACATATCCAGACGTACGACTTGCGTTTAGCAAAAATGGCGGCAATATGGCAGAGCCAGGTTCGGTCATGTTCCAATTTACGCGTAAAGGAGTTATTACGGCTGAATTTAGCGGCGATGCCGATGAAGCGATGTTGACTGCCATTGATGCTGGCGCCGAGGATGCCGAAGTCACCGACGGCGAACTTGTTATTTACACTGACGCCAAACAATTGCCAGCTGTTCGTGACGCACTCAGTGCTAAAGGTTTTACTATAAAAAGCGCCGAACTCAATTTTGTTGCTAATAATACAGTTGATATTACTGACACCGAAACAGCTCGCAAGGTCATGAACCTCATGAATGCACTTGACGATCTTGATGACGTCGTTAACGTCTATAGTAATTTCGACATTAAAGAATAATGCGCATTCTGGGCATCGACCCTGGCACCGGCATTATGGGTTTTGGCGTTATTGATACAACGATGCGTCAGCCAAAGCTTGTCGATGCTGGAGTTATTCGCACAAAAGTCCATCAGCCCGAACCAGAGCGTCTCCTTATTATTTACGATGCTTTGCAAGAAATCGTAACCAGCACAAAACCACATGCTGTCTCGGTCGAAAAACTCTTTTTTGCCCGTAACGTCACTACTGCCATGTCTGTCGCACAGGCGCGTGGCGTAGTGCTTTTGGTCGCCCAGCAACACAATATTCCCATTTTTGAATATACGCCAATGCAAATCAAACAATCATTGACCGGATATGGCAAAGCAGACAAAAAACAGATGCAAGAAATGGTTAAAATTTTACTAAAGCTGCAAGAAGTTCCAAAGCCTGACGATTGCGCCGATGCTATCGCTGCTGCCTTAACCCACGCTGCCACAAACACGACGTAAACTGTTATACTAAAGGCATGATTGCACACGTTGCCGGCGAAGTCGTCGAAAAAACAGATTCAGCCTTAATTATTGACGTCGGTGGACTCGGCTACGAAGTTCAAGTTGCTGCTAGTGATTTTGAAGCTGCGAACTTAGGTCAAACCATTAAACTCTATACACATGACCATTTGCGCGAAAACGCACATGACCTTTTTGGGTTTTCACACCTCACGGCCAAGCGTCTGTTTGAGCTACTCATTTCGGTGTCCGGCGTGGGTCCAAAAATGGCTTTGGCAATTTTAAGTCTGGGCGATGCCGAAGCTATTCGCAGCGCCATCGCTATTGGCGACAGTGCTTTTGTGCAGCGCGCGAACGGTGTAGGCAAACGCATCGCCGAACGCATCGCCGTTGACCTTAAAGATAAAGTTGGTGCACCAGGCACCAGCCTCACCAAAACCGCCGTGCCAGCAGCAGGCGACGATGCGCTAGATGCACTGTTGGCTTTGGGTTACAACTTGCAGCAAGCTAACGAAGCACTGGCCCAAACCGATGCTAATCTCGACGCGCCTGCCCGTATTACGCAAGCATTAAAAGTTATTGCCGCCTAACCTACTACCTAGTGATATAGTATAAGCATTATGATTGAGCGAATTGTCAACACACAAATCGACGAGGGGACTGCTGCCGAAGAACAAGCGCTCGAAAACACCCTGCGTCCACGTGATTTTAGCAGCTACATCGGTCAGACCCGACTAAAAACTAACCTCAAACTTGCTATTGACGCTGCTAAAAAACGTGGCGAACCAATTGATCACGTGCTACTTTATGGGCCACCCGGACTTGGTAAGACTACCATGGCCACAGTGATTGCGAACGAAATGGGGAGTAACATTCGTATTACCAGTGGTCCAGCAATTGAACGCGCCGGCGATTTAGCGAGCCTACTTACGAACCTGGCCGATGGCGACATTTTATTTATCGACGAAATCCACCGCCTAAATCATACAATCGAAGAAGTTTTGTACGGTGCCATGGAAGATTTCAAGCTAGACATCATGCTTGGCAAAGGACCTAGCGCCCGCAGTCTGCGGTTGGACTTACCGAAATTTACGCTTATTGGCGCAACCACGCGCACTGGTAATTTGGCTGCGCCGCTGCGTGATCGTTTTGGCATGGTCCATCGGTTAGAGTTTTACGAACCACAAGAAATTGCTGGCATTATTAGCCGTTCCGCTGATATTTTGGGCGTAAAAATCGACAATCATGCTGCAAGTGAACTCGCAAAGCGCGCCCGTTTAACGCCACGTATCGCCAACCGACTGCTAAAACGCGTGCGGGATTATGCTGATGTTAATGGCGACGGTATTATTGATACGGTTATTGCAACCAAAGCACTGCGCTTGCTTGAGGTTGATGATCTTGGTCTTGACCCGGCGGACCGTCAGTTACTTGCCAAAATCATTGATAACTTTAGTGGTGGCCCAGTAGGTGTCGAAACGTTGGCTGCAATTACTGGCGATGAGCGCGCCACAATCGAAGATTTTTACGAACCCTACCTTATGCAAATCGGCTTGCTAGAACGCACGCCGCGTGGCCGCAAAGTGACCCCGCAAGCCTACCGTCACTTAGGTAAAACTAGACCGGAACAGACTGAACTAGTGTAGAATAGGCGTATGAACCCCGACGATCAACAACCAATTGCACCACAATATCCTCAATCGCAGCAGCCCCAGCCGCTGAATGGTCCGGTGCCACGTATTCCTGGCCAAGCAGTACATCCGGCACTGACACCCGAGCTAGAACAAAAGCATCAGGAATCAAAGCGCGCATACCCGCAACTATCGCTTTCGGCCGGCGAGTATGTCATCGAAGAAGTACGTCGTCACCCAATTGGCATTGTGTCAATATGGGTCTTTGTGCTATTTTTAGTGGCTGTTATTGTTGCGGCGCTGTCGTTATATGGTTTAGCGCACGATAGCATTGCGCATACACTTATGATCCCTGCAAAGACACTCCCATCAGCTGCAGTATTAAGTTTGCCTGGATTTTTGATTATGGCGTTGGTTGTGTTGTCGGGCGTTGTTTCGACCATTGTCTATCAGGGCAATAAATTTTATGTCACAAGCGAAAGTGTCGTTCAGTTTGTACAGACAAGTCTGTTTAGTACGAGGCAACAAACAGTCGCTCTTATAAATGTCGAAGACTGCAGCAGCGAACAAACCGGCATTTTAGCGCAAATTTTAAATTACGGCACGCTTAAATTGTCGACGCAGGGCGAAGAAACAGTCTACCATTTTCGCCTTGTCGCTAACCCAAAACGCATCGTCAATCTAGTTGTCGATGCGTCTGAGCGGGCCGTTAAAATTCTGCAAGGTTATCCAGTTAACGAGTTGTAGAGCTACTTGCTGCGACTATCTTTAACGTAGTTGCCTTCGTGCTCCAGGGTTGCGGTAAGCGTGTAGCTTTTGCACAAACCATTGCCGCAATCTTTGGTGTCGTAACGGTAGTCGCTGCCGTAGTCGCCGATTGTTTTGCCGTTGGGATCCTTTAAAGTTGTTGGGTCAAGACCTTTAAGTTGGTCGGCGGTGAGGTGTTCGGGGTAGCCGTTATTGACAGGGTAGAACACATCTTCGAGATTGTAGTATATGGCGTTAATTGCCGTTTTGCGAGCACTGTCACGTGCCGCAACTTCTAAATCGCGTTTTTGAATGAAAAATACTGTGCCGGCTGCAATCAAAAATACGATTGCCACAAGTAATTCAAGAACAGTAAAGCCGCGTTGGCGCATAGGTTTCTCCTTATTCTGCAGCTATTATACTACACGTTTTTAGAGGTATGGTAGTTGCGACGATAAGTTAATTATTATATTATTTGTGTCGTAGGAATCGCACAGAGGAGTGTTATGTTACCGTTTTCTGACATCGGTCAAATCGACACGCCGCGTATCGACTTTGGTGAGGCTGATCTCACCGGGTTCATGCGCCGCTTGCGGCTCGATGAGATTGACATGTACGCCGGCGCCGATGACCCGGCATACGTGGCGGGTATTGTGGACGGCTGTCAGGATGATTTCATCCTGACTTCGCTCGGCCAACCGCACGGCATGATCGTCCGGTATAACTTCAGTGACAAGACCTGCTTCGCGCTCGTTTTTCGCCACACGCACAAGGGCTGGTTGGTTTCGCATCGCAGTATGACGGCGGTGTTCGACCCGTCCATCGACATAACGGATGAGAGCGAGCGCAAGTTGTTCGGCGAGGTATACAAGTTCGTCGGCGAACTGCTTGACGACGAAGATACGAACTTTGTGAAGTTGGTCGATCAGCACTGACACCACTGCGCGTTCCACTGGCCGGGCGAGTCGCTATCATGACTCGCCCGGCAAGCGCACCATTTGCATTTTGTATGATTATATGGCTTGCATCAGTTTTGCGTGAGGAGCATATGTGAAGTTGCAGGACTTTATCGGTGCTGATGACATCGACCCCTTTGTGACGGCCTCACTGGAGGTCAACGGCGAGGCTGATGTCGCCAAAGGAAGGCTTCGACGAGGCCGATTCCAGTGATGGCGATGCCAAGATCTGTGCGCAGCTATCCGAAATCCATAAGTTCGTAGCAGCCGCTTACGCCAGCGGCAGCGGTGACTTTGGCCCCACGTATTTTATCTGATGTGGATAGCTGGCGGGCGCGTGTTGGTTGCGCGCCCGCCGGTGCCCCTTTTTTATAAAAGGCCTGGCGCTTCCGACTAACCTGTACTACAATCCACAAGCACGATATAATAGAAATAGAAAAGAGAGGGGAAATTATGGCAGACACGACCAAAAAGACCGCAGCTGCAAAAACAACTGATGCACCAAAAAAAGCCGACGATGCTAAGCTAAAAGCACTCGGGCTGGCAATGGAACAAATCGAAAAACAATTTGGCACTGGCGCAATTATGCGCTTGGGCGAGCAAAAGCATGCCGATGTGGAATTTATTTCGGCCGGCGCGCTGAGTTTGGACTTGGCGCTTGGCGGTGGTTATCCAAAGGGTCGCATCATCGAAGTTTATGGACCAGAAAGCTCGGGCAAAACTACACTGACCCTGCATGCAATTGCCGAATGCCAGCGTAACGGCGGCACTGCCGCATTTATTGACGCCGAACACGCGCTCGACCCAAGCTACGCTCGCAAATTGGGTGTTGATACCGATAATTTGTTAGTCAGCCAGCCAGATAATGGTGAGCAGGCGCTTGAGATTGTTGATTCGCTGGTTCGCAGCAATGCTGTCGATCTTATTATTGTTGACTCTGTCGCCGCACTAACGCCACAAGCCGAAATTGAAGGCGACATGGGCGATAGCCACATGGGTTTGCAGGCTCGTTTAATGAGTCAAGCCCTTCGTAAACTGACCGGCATCATTAATAAAAGCAAAGCCACGGTCATGTTTATTAACCAAATTCGCATGAAGATTGGTGTGATGTTTGGCAACCCCGAAACGACAACTGGTGGCAATGCGCTTAAGTTCTATGCGTCTGTTCGTTTAGACATTCGCCGCACCGGCCAAATCAAAGTTGGTGAAGAAGTCATTGGCAACCGCACCAAAGTTAAAGTGGTTAAGAACAAAATTGCGCCACCATTCCGCCAAGCCGAATTCGACATTATGTATAACCAAGGCATTAGCCAAACTGGCGACGTACTCGATTTAGCCGTACAACATGGCATTGTCGACAAAGCTGGCGCCTGGTTCTCGTACAAAGATGCCAAAATCGGCCAGGGCCGCGAAGCTGCTAAGGAATATCTTAAAGAAAATCCTAAAACAATGGCAGAAATCGACAAACTCGTTCGCGAAAAAGTTGCCGCCGAAGAAGTCTAACGTTTTGGTCATCATGCCATGAAAATTACTGGCATAAAAGCACAAACCCGTAATGCTGACCGCGTGTCGATTTATGTCGATGGCAAGTACGCGTTTTCGCTGAATCATACGCAGTTGCTCGACCAGCGCTTACATGCTGGTTTAGAACTAACTGATGCGCGGCTCGCTGAGCTCAAGCATACTAGCGATTTTGGCAAAGCCTACGAACGATCGCTATTGTTCGCCATGCTGCGGCCGCGCTCGGTGCGCGAAATGCAGGATTATTTTAGGCGTAAAAAAATCGTACCCGAAGACGCAGAAGTAATACTACAAAAACTTTGCAGCCGTAATTACGTCGACGATCGCAATTTTGCGCGGTCGTGGGTTGAAAGCCGTGCACTTGGCAAAAAAACAAGCGCCAAAAAAATGCGTCTCGAACTCAAGCAAAAAGGCATTGCCGATGATGTTATCGCCGAAGTTTTAACAACAAACCAGACTTATAATGAACAAGAGGCGCTCCTAAGTCTTGTTACCAAAAAGCGTCGTCAGACAAAGTATCAGGACCGCAATAAATTATTGCAGTATTTAGCGCGGCAAGGATTCGCGTTTGACGATATTGTGCGGGCGATCGACACCTAAAGGTCGTCGCGCGAGGTGTGGGTTGCTTCGGGCTGGGGTTGGTTCTGGCGGAAAGGGTTTTGTGTCAAGGTCTGCTTAATTGCCGGCGCCTCTTTGCGAACGGTTGGAGCTTTAACGATAATTTTGTGATCAGTAATTTCGATAATTTGCTGGCGGCCTATTCTAATTTCTGCAGTATTCCACGAGCGCCACAGCTGCGGTTCAATAACGAGCTGAGTAATATAAAAAGAATTCGTGTCGACAATGTAATTGGTTACTTTGCCGATTTTGTGACCCGTGTCGTCCACAACCATTTTGCCGATAAGTTCAAAATTAAAATTTATAATTTGCTGCAAGCGCACTAATTCATTAGGCGGCATAATAACTTCAGCGTCATCGACGATAAAACCTAGCGTGCTGAATTCACGAATGTCTTCTATGTGCAAAATTGCCGGATCGACATCAAGCAACGGCCCTTTACAGTAAAAAGCAACAATAACAAGTTCGCGAGGATCAATAATAGGCTGGCTTGTTGTGGCGAGAGGTGCACTGGTTTGAAGACTTAAAATAGGTACGTCAATCAAACGCTCTTTAAGAATTAGCATAATTTTATTAAACCACGCCAAGCTAATAAACCTCAATAAGAAGGCTGTGGAAAAGTTTGGGGTTTACATTCCGAAGCAAGTCGTTCCATACTGCGCGACATGAAGAAATACTTTTATTTTATACTAGTGATCGTCTGTGTATTGTACGCTGCGCCAGTGCAAGCTGCCGATCAATCAGTTGACCATATTGTTATTGCCGTTGTACAAACCGGACAAGTAGCGGCGGGTGGTAATGATTACATCGCATTACATAATCCGACAGATAGCGACATAGATGTTACTGGTTGGAAAATCCAGTATCGTAGTGCAGCCGCAGCCAGTGATAGTAGTTGGACGACCAAACGTTCAATCGCATGTCTTAATGTTCAGGCTGATTGCCACGTCAGTATTACGGCCCATGCAACACTAACAGCGAGTACATATGCAATTAACGATGTTCCAACGCAGCCCTTGTCTAGTGGTTTTAGCGATAGTGGTGGGCAGATACGACTTTTGCAAACAAATAATCAAAGTAGCAGTGTCATTGATATGCTCGGCTATGGCACGGCCGTTACGTTTGAGGGTACTGCCGCTGCCGCAGCGCCCGCACTGGGACAGGCTTTAGTGCGTAAAAGCAGTGCTGGATTTGCTATTGATACAGATGACAACGCCAACGATTTTACCGTAGGCTGCTTTGAGCCAACAATTAACGCGCTGGCGGTCATGCCAACTACGACGGCTTGTACTCAAAGTAGTACAGGCACTGCCGACGGCAATGCAGGTATGACTGATAATTCACAACAGACTCAAGACGACGCCACACAATATCTGCCGCTCAACATTACCGAATTATTACCCGATCCTGCTACACCCGCAACCGACGCTGCAGATGAATTTATAGAGCTATATAACCCAAATGATGTTGCCGTTAATATGACAGGCTACAAGCTGCAAGTCAGTGGCTCAACACAAAGTTCATTTACACTTGCAGATGATGTGGTGGCATCGGGGGAGTTCGCGGTTATTTATTCAGGCCAGTCACATTTAAGCCTCACAAACACTGGGACCACAGTGCAGTTAGTGGATCCTAATGGTGTGGTTGTCGATAAGGTAGATTCATATGGTCTAGCAAAAACTGGCGAAGCGTGGGCTAACATTAATAATGTATGGCAATGGACCACAACGCCAACGCCTGGGTCGGCAAACATACTGACACAACCAGCTAAAACAAAAAGCGCAGTGGCGGCATTAACAACAAAGTTACCTGTAGTTCCTAAAAAGACTGTTATTACGCATAAGGTAGCTACACCGAAGGCAACAAAGGCGACGACAGCAAAAGTAACAAAGCCAAAAGTCGCCGCGGCCAGTACGTTGCCCTCTGCTCAGTCCGACAACAATACATTAAATTATGTGCTCTTTGGCGCTGTAGCGGTTGGTGTAATGACTTATATCGGGTATGAATATCGTCGTGATATTATGCGCCTGTTCCGTAAAATTAAGGCAATAGTGCAGGGGCGCAAAACCGAAATGCAACGCGACGTGCAATTGGAATAACTAGTGCAACGAGCCAACACTCAATGCCCTTATGACCTCGTCAATAGTTGTGCTGCCGAGCAGTGCCTTTACGAGTCCGTCAATTTTAAGCGGTACCATGCCTTCTGCCACGGCCTGATTATGTAGCATTGTGTCCGTTGCATGACTAGTAATGAGCTTTTGTATACCTTCTGACGGAACGAGTATTTCATATAAACCTAATCGGCCTTTAAAACCAGAGTGATTACAAGCAGTGCAGCCTTTAGTGTCTGGCTTCCAGAGCTGAGTAATCGTCTTTGATGTTAGTGGTGGATGCTTAGAGTTGTAGCTACCAATGCCTGCCTTGCTTGCGGTAGTAAAATGTGCCAATAACTGTGCTGTATATTCTTTATTTTTTATGCCAAATGTATTAAAAATGCCGGTTGCAACTTCTTTTGAAGGGACAAAAGATTGCTTACATTTGTCGCATAACCGTCGGACAAGTACTTGTCCGGTCGCAAGGCGGAGCGTCGCTGCAATAACATATGGCTCAATGCCCATTGCTTGTAAGCGTGAGATACTTGCTAGAGCACTTGGTGCACGTACAACGCCAAGTACCAGGTGGCCACCAAGCGCAGCCGTCGACGCAAGATGGGCGGTATCTGGTTCGCGTACATCATCAACCATGACTATATTAGCGTCTTGTTTTAACATAGCGCGCAATCCACTTGCATGCGTCAGTCCGATCCGGTGATTAATTGCCGACTGACTAACACCGTTAAGATGATGGGTTATTGCATCCTCAATCGTCGCGACGCTTGTATTTGATGTGTTAAGATGGTGCAAAAGTGCGTACGCAGTTGTTGATGTGCCTGAATCATGTAAACCACCGACTAACATAAGACCGCGTTCTGTTTGCAGTGCATCCATAAGACGCTGTAAACTATCGCCCCATAATCCGAGTTCGGCAAACGTTGGCAATGTTTCAGATTCCTGGCGGATAGTTATGACGAGCTTTTCCCCTTGACTAACTGGCATAGTGGCAACATGCAATGCAAAACTGTACGCGCCGCCGACACGCATTTTAAAATGACCTTCTTGTGGCAACTGTGTTTCTTCGGTATGCAGACCGCCGAGTGTTTTAAAGCGTTGTAATAAGTTCGCTGTAATGTCTTTAGTGAGCGAGTCGGTATTAACCAGTAAGCCGTCAATACGGTAACGTACTCGCGCGCCAACAGCTTGCGGCTCTATGTGTATAGCCATGGCACGTGCTTTTATAGCATGTTCTAGTAATGTGTCGACAGTGACAGATTTTGTGCCATATTCAACAGTTTGGCTATCCTGATGAGCCTTTTTAAGCGCCTTCCCTGATGTCGTCGCATTGCGCATAATCTATTTTATTTTAGCCGAAAGCGCTTACGATTACTATGCCCTGCAGCATAAATGTGTCATCTGGTATACTAAAGGTATTGTGATATTACATTTTGTATGTAAAACAACAGCTGACACGCAAGATTTAGCCAAAACAATCGGCGCACATGTAAGAGGCGGCGATGTTTTTGCTTTTAAAAGCGATATTGGTGGCGGCAAAACAACATTTGTAAAAGGTTTGGCAGCAGGAATGGGCGTTACTGACGTTGTACAAAGCCCGACGTTTACTATTAGCCAACTCCACAATGCAGCGCATGGCCTCGAGCTGCATCATTTTGATTTTTATCGCTTGAGCGATGCTGGTATTATGCGTGCCGAGCTCGCTGAATCATTGTCGCAGCCTAATGCTGTCGTTGCTATTGAATGGGGTGACATTGTCCATGACATTTTGCCAAACGATGAAATTATTGTGGATTTAAAAAATGACAGCAACGACGATACGCGATATATTTCTATTACTATACCAGATGACAAACAGCATGTAAGTACTGTCCTGAAAGGCCTTAAATGATTGTTACTATTAAGACCGATAATCCGGTTGCCGAAGTGGGCCTTTACACACTCGAAGGCAATCAAGTTTTGTATTACACCTGGCAGGCTGATCGCCAGCTTGCAAAAGATCTTCTTAGCGTTATCCATCAGCAACTAACATTGCAACATGCTGATTGGTCGCATATCACTGGACTGGTCGTTTTTAAAGGTCCTGGATCTTTTACAGGTCTGCGTATTGGCTTGACCGTGGCGAACACCCTAGCATACGGACAGAATGTGCCAATTGCCGCCGAAGAAGGCGAAGATTGGTTACAAAAAGGCCTGGCCCGACTTAAGTCCGGTCAAAACGATAAACTTGCATTGCCACATTACGGTGCCGAAGCTCATATTACATTGCCCAAAAAGTAGGTCGTGCCTGTGGTCGCCGTTGACCACAGGCACCGTTGTTAGTTGGTAGATCTGGTGGGAGGAGGCAAGTGAGAGACCATTTCTAGCGCAATTGTCGACAGCTCTCGTCGCCGCAACCCGAGAAAGCTTTGGTTGTGCGCTTGAATCCTGAAATTTTCGCCCCAGTGGTCAATTGCAATCAGAATGCGATTGTAATCGCCCGATGGATCAACAACAACCGGCGTACACTTTTTGAAATCCTTGACTAGCATATACCCATAACCGAGGTTATGAATCATGCGCGGCCGGGTTAAGATCCTTGTGTCGATGAAGTGTGGGTCGAACAGGACGTCGAAACTCTGCAGTCGCTCAGCGGCAAATGTGGCGCTAATTGCGTCTAGGAGCGCTTTGCCGCTAATCGGCACATCGCTTTCCCAGACTGTCCGGCCGATACGCGCTACGCTTGATATCCTCATAACTCCTCGTATGTTCGGCGATACTACCATTTACTTTATATCATTTATTTTGGCAAAAGTTGACGTAGTAAAAGCTACAGTCGTACAATAAAGACAGGTTCTCTGGGTGAGATAACCAACTGACCGCTTTCAATTTTTTACTAACTTATTTTTGAATCGGGACTCGCCTTGGTATTTGTTGTTAAAATTGCACTTTTTACTGGCGAGTCTACATGAAGAAAGGAACAACATGGAGCTAGGAGTTATCTTAGCAGCAATCATCGGCGCCGGCGCTGGCGCTGGTGGTGTGTTTGTGGTAAACCAACGCAAGGGTTTGGCCGGTGCTGCTAAAGCGCAACATTTAATTGCTGAGGCAAAGAATAAAGCCAAAAGTATCGAGATTGAGGCCAAAGATAAGGCGCTCAAAATTACCGACGAAGCCAGCAAAGAAGAGCAAAAACGCCGCAAAGATTTGGCGAGCGTCGAAGCGCGCATCGCTGATCGCGAAGCCAGCCTTGACAAAAAGTTGGAAGATTTAGACACTCGCAGCGAAAAGCTGCGTAAAGAAGAAGCTGAAGTCGAGGGTCTTAAAAACGACATCCGCGAAATCCGTGGTCAACAGCTAACCAAGCTCGAAAAAGTAGCGAATCTTAATAAAAAAGACGCCGCCGAAAAGTTAATGCAAATGACCGAGCGCGACATTAGCAAAGACTTGCTTGGGCTCGTCAAAAAACTGCAAAGCGATGCAATGCAAGACGCCGAAGAGCGCGCCCAAATGGTGCTGGTGAGCGCCATGGAACGCATGGCGTCAGAGGTCACCAGCGAAAAAACTGTCACTGCAGTTAAACTGACCGACGACGAAATGAAAGGCCGGATTATTGGCAAGGAAGGCCGCAACATTCAGGCAATTCAGCGCGAAACTGGCGTTGACATTTTAGTAGATGACACACCTGGAATGGTTGTGTTGAGCAGTTTTGACCCAATCCGCCGTCAGGTTGCTCGCACTGCACTTGAAATGTTAATGAAAGATGGCCGTATTCACCCGGCCCGCATTGAAGAAGTCGTGGCTAAGGCCCAAAAGCAAATTGATAAAGAAATCGATCAAGCTGGCGAAGACGCCGTACGTGAAGTTGGCGTTGTTGGTTTGGTGCCAAAAGAAATGCAGCGTTTGCTGGGCGAATTAAAATTCCGCACAAGCTATGGCCAGAATGTGCTTAAACATTCAACCGAAATGGCGCATATTGCCGCATTAATTGCTGAAGAAATCGGTGCCGACGTGCGCACCTGCAAAGTCGCCGCCCTGCTGCACGATGTGGGCAAAGCGCTGACCCATAAAATGGAAGGCAAGCACCACCACATTAGCGCCGAAATGGCTCGCAAATATGGCATGCCCGACGCTGTTGTACACGCAATTGAAGCACATCACGATGATATAGAAGCGACCACTCCCGAAGCATTGATTGTCCGTGTTGTCGATGCCTTAAGCGCAGCTCGCCCTGGTGCGCGTAACATTAGCGCCGAAAACTTTGTGGAGCGCATGCGCGAACTCGAAAACGTCGCAAACAGTTTTGACGGCATCGAAAAGTCGTACGCAATTAGTGCTGGCCGCGAAGTTCGCGTCATGGTCAAACCTCAGCAAATTGACGATCTCACCGCTATAAAATTGGCCCGCGATATAGCCACTAAAATTGAATCGACCATGCAGTACCCGGGTACGATTAAAGTTAACGTCATTCGCGAAACTCGCGCCACCGAATACGCCAAATAATGCGCACGCTCTATTTCGTCCGCCACGGCCAGTCCGAAGCAAATGCTGCTGGCATTACGGCTGGCTGTCGCATTGACGCGCCATTAACCGATCAGGGCAAACTAGAGGCCCAACTGGCTGGCGAGCAGCTGGTTGGTATGGCGATCGACACAATTATAAGTTCGCCCATGGTTCGCGCTCACCAAACTGCCAAGATTATTGCTACTGGCATTGGCTATAGTAGGCCAATTCACACGGATAAATTGCTTGTTGAGCGCGATTTTGGCGACGTTACTGGCACTCTGCGCGAAACAACTATTTACGAACAAGAAATGGCAAACGTGCCAGGCTTTGAAAAAGTCGACACCCTATTTAACCGCATGCACTGTGCCTACAAATGGCTGCAGCAACAACCTGGCGAGCATATGTTGGTCGTTGGTCATGCCGGCAGCGGTCGCATGTTGTGGGTAGTAGCCAACGGCGGCACGCCGGCAGACTTCGAAACGTACGAACGACTCAAAAACGCCAACATTTATAAAATGGAGTTGTAGCATGCAGACCGAAATCGAAGTAAAATTTTTAAACATTGACCACAACGCCATGCGCAAAAAGTTGCGGGCCGCCGGTGGTACGTGCGAAGTGCCAATGCGTTTAATGCGACGCTCTATTTTAGATTTCCCCGATTTGCGGTTAGAAAAAACCTACGATGGTTATGTGCGCGTGCGCGACGAAGGTCATCGTGCCACACTCACATATAAACAATTCGGCGAAGACCTCGGTATAGACAGTGCCAGAGAAATTGAAACAACTGTGGGTGATTATGCTGCCACTATTGAGCTGCTTAAAGTTATTGGTTTAGACGTAAAATCCGAACAAGAGACAAAGCGCGAAACCTGGCGTTTAGGCGACTGCGAAATTGTGCTTGATGAATGGCCATGGCTCAAACCGTATCTGGAAATCGAAGGTCCAACCGAAATCGCCCTGCAGACTGTTGCTAAAAAACTAGGGCTCGATTGGGCAAACGCCGTAACCGGTTCCGTAACTGTTGCTTATCGGGCTGAGTATGACATTCCGCGCGAAATTTCTGTCGCCAAAAATCCACGCATGGCTTTTGACGAACCTGTGCCAGACTGGATGCAAAAGCTCCGCCGCGCCGTATAATATGCGTAGTTTTTTGCGCACGCCTGGCGTTCATGCCATAATAACTGCATGGCAGAGCTTAGCTACGACGACGTGAGGCGAGCAGCAGAACATGCACTAAATAACCTGCAGTCTGCCATGAACGAAGTCCGCATGAACGTTCAAAATAATCGCAACGACATGCTGCGACTCAACCCGCAAGATATGCAGACCAAATTGGTGACAATGCAGCGAGCCCTCGATAATATGCTGCTGTACATGCAGCGCTTTGATATGTACCTACAAAATAATCAAAATTCGACAATGAGCACGCAGCAATTGCAGCAACTCATTTTACGCGTCGAACAACGTTTGGTTAACACCGAACATATTGTGGCTGAAACCACTCAGTATTTAGAAGTTATTCATAGTCAAATTGTGCAATTAACCGAACTTAACGCTCAATTATTTAGGCCCGCCGAACCGTGAACATTTTATATTTAGGCGACATTATGGGCCAGCCTGGCCGTGCGGTTGTGGCGGCCCGATTACCGTTTCTGCGCAAAAAATATGCGCTTGATTTTGTTGTTGCCCAGGGCGAAAACGCTAGCCATGGCAAAGGTTTGAGTCCCACACACTTGCGTGAATTGCAGCAAGTCGGAGTAGATTTTTTTAGTGGCGGCAACCACACGTTAGAGCGGCCGTCGCTCAAACCATTTTTAGCAAATCCAGACGAGCCGGTTATCGCGCCCGCAAATCAAATTGGCTGCGAACCAGGTTGGGGTGCTAAGCGTTTTACGACTAAAAAAGGTGATGTTTTGGTGGCAAGTTTGCTGGGTGATGTGTTCCCAACTGCCGTGCCAGCTAACAATCCCTTGCATGTTATTGATCATATTTTGACCAGCCCTTTGGCGCAAAATACGGTGGCGATTGTCGTTAATTTCCATGGTGATTTATCGAGTCAAAAGCGCGTTATTGGCTATTACCTAGATGGCCGTGTCAGCATGGTTGTTGGCGATCATTGGCATGTTGCAACGGCTGATGCAAGTATTCTGCCTGGCGGCACGGCACATATAACAGATGTCGGAATGTGCGGCACTTTGCTGAGCAGCCTTGGCGTCAGCAAAGAGATTGCCATTGCACGCTGGCGTGATGGTGCCAAACTAAAAAACGACATTGCCGTTGGTGGGCCATACCAATTAAATGGACTTGTGGTAGAAATTAGCGTGGATGGCAAGGCAACAAAAGTGACATCCGTGCATGAAGTGCTTGAGAAACTAGAGTAGATACGATATAATTTAGCCTGTTCGCTATATCGGGGCGTGGCGCAGTTGGTAGCGCGCGCGGTTTGGGACCGCGAGGTCGAAGGTTCGAGTCCTTTCGCCCCGACCAAAGAAAAGTAGTCAGCCTTTTGGTTGGCTATTTTTCTTTGGTTCTCGGTTTTAATAACGACAGGCGAGCTGTTGCTAACGGTAAAATGCATTTTTTGTTCAGCCGAGCGGAAGATTTCCACCCGGCTGAACGCGCAATCGTAGGGTTATTTGCCTTCGACGACAATCGCTGTGTTCACGAAGGCTTCTGGGTAGCCGTTCGGAATAGCCTGCTGTGCTGCTTCCTCGGTATTGAAGAGCTGCGCTTCATCAGAGTCTGTTACCCACCTCGAACCTTTGAGGAACTTTTCGCCAGGGTCACCAATTTGGACAACATATTTTACTGCCATTGTTCCCCCTTTTACTTATAGTCGGCGTTCGTCGCAAGCCAATGTCAGTCTTCATCCACGATCGTCTGGCCTATGCGTGCTGCTTGATCAGTCGTGGCGTCTTGGGCCTGTTGCCGCGTATCGTAAAGCTCGGCACCCTCCATGTTAAACGTCCAACTTGATGAGCCTGCATAATACTGTCGGTTGATAGTACTGTCCCCATCTTTGTAAACGTGATACTTTGTGACTTTAGCCACGATTCCCTCCAGTTACTTCCGGCCAAGAAACAATTATGCCCGAATGACTGATGGTTTACAACACAAACAAAACTATGCCAACTTTAGTCTGCTTGAGGTACAATAAATACGCCGGGGATTAGCGCAGCTTGGTAGCGCGCCGCGTTCGGGACGCGGAGGTCGTGGGTTCAAATCCCGCATCCCCGACCAATTATCAATTTGGAGTCACCATGAAACCTATTCGTTATGCCAGAACAATAAGTGTTACGTGTCTTTTGACTTCTGTCGCTTTAACATATTGGGCATATAGTGATGGGCTCGCGCAAGCATTAGTAGGACAAAGCCCCAATTGGCTAGTGCATATTGGGGCGTTTGTTGTTGCGGTGTTATTGGTGCTCGTTTCTATTGTCGTATTTTATGCTAGAAACGATAATTTTTAGTTTACTTCAAAAAATCAGGCAGTTTTTTCCACAAAGCATAAACCTTGTAGGCAAGGCTGAGCATTATCGCCCCGATTAACACAAACGTTACGGCGACAAGCGCATAAAGTGTCGCTGGGTACACAATAATAAGCACTGCCAAAGCGATAAAAATTAGCCCCTGTAGTGTTAGGGAAATATAAATATTCTGTACCGTACTTCGCATGTAGTCGCGCATAGAAATCCTTTGTTACTTGCCTTTATTATACAAACTTTATTGCAATTGCAATTTAAAAATTCACTGCGCAAAGGTCAGCGTTTGCTATGCTAGGGTTGGGCCGAGGGTGACCCGCGCATCCGTCAAGATTGGCGCGGGCCACCTCGGTTGTCGAGTCACGCTCAAACACCTGCCATGGTGGTAATGCGTGACGTTTTTGATTACTTGTGCTTCAGGCCGTTACAGCTGGCCGTACCAGAACCACGGTGTGTAGTTGGAGCCGTACACGTTGGCGTAGATGCCGTAGTGCAGCCCTGTCCCGACGTAGTAGTAGCGGTAGATGATGCCGCCGTTGGGGCTCGGGTAGTCCCAGTGCTCGCCGCCGGTGTAGGTGCCGTAGCCGGAGTAAGGCGCCAGTTCGTTGCTGTCAATGTAGGCGTAGTCGGTGCCGTTGTTCTTGATGGTCAGCAACACGTAGCCGGTGTAGCCTGTGTTGGTGGTCAACGAGATGGAGACATTGCAGGTGTTGCTGCCGGTGCGGTACTCGTCGTACGCGTAGGAACTTCCGTTCCACACGTACAAATAGGCATACCACGTGCCGTTGACTCCGCTGAAAGCCGGGTAGCCGTACGAGTTGGCGGCGATCGAAGAGTACAGCGTGCGCGTGGAGCCGCTGCCGTCGTAGAACACGACCTCGTAGTACTGCGTGCTGGCCGTGTTGTTCTTGACGTACGTGTACGTCAGACCCTGCTGGCAGTAGTTGTATGTCGCGTAGAAGTCGACAGCCGAGTTGTTGCCGACGTTCGGCGTGGCCTGTGTGTTGGCCGGACTGCCGTCAGGCTTGGTGGCGACGAGCTGGGTCTTGGTGCTCTTGGCCTGCTCCGCCGTAGCGGGCTTGGGGAGCGACGGCCGAGCGTGGTCAGCTGTCGCCGGCGGTGTGTGCGCTTGCGGCGCAGCGCTGGCTACGCTGCCGCCCAAAATGCTCAGTCCCGCCAGAGCGGTTGCCGCCAGAGCGACACCCACCTTGCGGGCGTTCAGTCTTACTCGCACGAAACCTCCTAAAGGAGTCATCACTGTGCACGCTCACACGTCTCACACAATGCCTACGGACTTTGTATGGCCGCAGGGTAAAACGCACATAAAATAGATGTGCGATGAACCCTACGGTCATCGCTGTTAACGAACCTTACTTAAGTAACCTTAAGCATTTTAGCACGCGTCTGTATACACACGTCAATGGTTTTTGCGGACTATATTTGCATATATGGTGTGCAACACACGCATTTATCTACAAGCATAAGCGTGCTATGCTAACGCCATGGATGCATTCGACTTTACGCTCAAAGACCAAAATGGCACCAACCGTAGCTTGCATGACTGGCATGGCAAATGGGTAGTGCTTTATTTTTATCCTAAAGATGAAACACCGGGGTGCACGTCGGAGGCGTGCAGTTTTCGTGACATCAACGAACCATTGCTCGCGCGCGACGCCGAAGTCATTGGTATTTCTAAAGATTCATCCGAAAGCCACGCCTCTTTTGCCAAACATTATCGCTTGCCCTTTACACTTTTAAGCGACCCTGACGGCGAAGTCATGAAGGCATACAAAAGTTGGACGCCACTTTTGGCCAAGCGACAGACATTTATCATTAATCCTGAAGGCAAAATTGTAAAGGAATACCCAAAAGTAACACCCGCTGAGCATGCCACGCAAGTACTGAACGATTTAGCAGTACTGCAGTCACACGCCCAGTAGCCAAATGTGCCCATCGCGGCTATAATTGTCAGTAGTATGCCAAAAACTCACACTGTCCTTTTGGGCAAAACACTGCGTCGATTAAGCCGTTTACGCGGGGGTGGTTCAGCGTTACCTGGTTTAGTTGTTGAGCGACTCGATCCAACTTTTTTAGCGGATGCATTAGGGCAATTACCGCATGGTGTTGTTTTAATTTCGGGCACCAATGGCAAAACAACGACCACCAAAATGATTACCGGTCTGCTTGAGGCCTGTGGGTTGCGCGTCTTCACTAATCGCACTGGCAGCAATTTTACGCGCGGCGTTGTGAGTGCGTTGGTTGAATCTATGGATCGGCGTGGTCATTTACCATTCGACATTGCCGTGCTTGAACTCGACGAAGCACACGCCGTACATTTTGTACGCCAAGTGCAGCCGCGAATCAGTGTTTTTTTGAATGTCGCCCGCGACCAGCTTGACCGTTTTGGTGAGATTGATCAGACGGCAAAGCTGCTGCAAAAAGTTGCCGCCCAGACAACTGGCGCGCTCATTTTAAATCGTGACGATCCACTAGTCTGTTGCCTAGCAGACGGAACGCCAAACAATGTTACTGTCGATTATTTTGGGGTCGCGTCGCATCTTAAAGATTTATTTCCGAGCGACGACGCACTGTATGGTGGCACAGCAAAAGCTGCAAAAGTTCCGTCGGCAAGTGTGCTGTTAGAAGCGTTTGATGACCAAAAAGTGACATTTGCGATTGCCAAAGAACAAGTCACGGCACATCTTAAAATTGGTGGTTTTTATAATTTTGTGAATGCTGCCGCTGCACTTGCTGCAGTGCGTGTGGCATGTCCTGAGGTAAATAGTGATGCTTTACTCGAAGCTTTGGCACGCATAGAGCCTGCCTTTGGTAGGGGTGAACGGATTGAATATGGCGGTAATATACTCGAAATCGTGCTGGTCAAAAATCCGTCTGGCTTTCGGCTAGCTTTGGCTGCAGCGCCAAAAAACGACGCGGCAGTTATGATTGCTATTAATGATAATTACGCAGACGGCCGTGACATGAGCTGGTTATGGGACGTCGATTTTACAAGTCTGCAGGCCGGCGGCGTTGCTATGGTAAGCGGGATTCGCGCCTACGACATGGCACTACGTTTGCAATACGACGAAGTGCAGATGGCAGATATCGAACCCGACCTGGCGAGCGCCCTGCGCGAATTCTTGCAAAAAAACATCGGCCACCCGCTGCGCATTTATTGCACGTACACTGCTATGCTTAGGCTGCGCGGTTTAGCCGAAAAACAGCTTAAAATAGGGCGCGCGTTATGAGTAAAGGCAGTATAAATATTGCGTATTTGTACCCGCGCGAAATGAATATTTATGGCGACTGGGGTAACGTTTTAACATTGCAACGTCGTCTGGAATGGCATGGCTACGAAGCAAAAATTCTTGAGCACCGCGTCGGCGGTACATTCCCTAAAGATGCCGACATAATTGTGGGCGGCGGTGGGCAAGATTCGGGGCAACTACTGGTTGAGGCTGATCTGCGGCGCCAAGGTGAAACAATTAAAAGAATGGCTGCAGACGGCACGCCAATGCTTATGGTCTGTGGTTTATACCAGCTCTTTGGCAGGTTTTTTAAAACATCAGACGACACAATAATTAAAGGTATTGGCTTGTTTGACCTCGAAACACACGCTAGCACAACACGCATCATTGGCAACATTATTATTGAAACGCCATTTGGCGACATTATTGGGTACGAAAATCACAGTGGTAAAACAACGCTCGACTCTGGCCAAAAACCATTTGGCAAAGTTAAAAAAGGTGGCGGTAACAATGGCGAGGACGGTACCGAAGGCGCAGTTGTACACAATGTTTATGGCACGTACATGCACGGTTCATTGCTGCCAAAAAATCCGGAATTTGCAGACAGCCTTATAGAAAAAGCAGTCATCAAGCGTTATGGCACTTTTGAGCCAAATGTCATCGACGACACATTTGCAAATCGCGCTCGCATTGTGGCTACCGATCGGCCCAGGTAGCTCTGTCGCAACCGGGGCGAACGTGCTACCATTAAGCGTATGCTGGTTGGGTCTTTCTTTAGTTGGTGGTATGGCGTTGGTTGGCTGACACTTGGCCGCCGTATTGCCGCCCGTACAACGGGTGTGCTCAAATTTTTCTCTGTCGGTCAATTGGCGGGCAGTTTATTTGCGCCGTTTCGGCAGATTTCTGCTGGTCGCGTACAAGGCGGGTCGTTAAGCATGCAATTACGTGCCTGGGGTGACAAGCAGTTTTCGCGTGTTATTGGTGCGGTCGTGCGGCTTATGCTTATTGCTTGTGGACTTGTCGGCGCACTATTTTATGCACTAGTAGGTGTGGTGCTTATTATTTTTTGGCCACTGTTGCCGGTATTTCCAATAATTGGGCTTGTTTTAATGGCTACGGGATTCAAATTATGAAACCGGGCCTTAATTTTAACAGCATCCGTGCCCAGCAAGCCAGATTAAGTCTGGCGATGAGCAAACCGTGGTTACAAACTGCGCTTGTCGTTGGTTTTGTGCTTGCCTTTGGTGTCGGCGCTTGGCTGCTTATTACAAAACAATCTGTCGGTTGGTTACTGTGCGCGTTAGCATTTTGGCCGGTGATTATTTTGGTGTGGTATGAATGGTGGCTCAAACAATTGCCGCCATCCAAAAATCCGCAGACAATTGACGATGTCTTGGAATCTGCGGTGCTTGGCCGCATGGCACGGCCATTATCGCCGCAAGATATTGCTACGATTGTCATGCAAACGCCCGGTGGATTCTTTTTTGCCATGCGGCTTGGCCTTGGACCCAACTTTTTACACGATTTAAGTAGCCAAAATATTGCAGACAGCGATGAAGTCTGGCAAACAGCCACGCAACTGCAACATGATTTGCAACTGCACAACCTTTCGGCCGCCGTACTTACGGCTGCATTGGTACGGGTTATGCCAAAACGTGACACCCTACTGGCGCATTTACAGTTGATATTTGAAGATGTCATAACGGCGGTAAATTGGTATCATCACCGGCGCGAATTGGGTGAAATGCATGCACGTCGTCGTTATGGTGGCGGTATTGGTCGTGACTTAAGCTTTGGCTATACAAATTTGCTGAGTCGTTTTGCGCAGAATGTTAGCGTGCAAGTATCAAGTGGTAGTTTAACGCGCGAGCTCGAAGCGCATAAAGGCATTCTAGACCAGCTCGTGCAGCAACTTTCGACTGGTGCCAAGCGTAACGCCGTGCTTGTTGGACCAACGGGTACAGGTAAAACCACACTTGTTTATGCGCTTGCTGAGCACTTAATTGATGATTCTAAAGGTATTCCCACAAGCTTAAAATACCACCAAGTTATGGCGCTGGATCCTGGCAGCTTAATTGCTCATGCGCGCGGTCGGGGCGAACTCGAAGCCTTGCTGACGCAATTACTAAACGAAGCTTATGCTGCAAAAAACGTCATTTTATTCTTTGACAATGCTGAATTATTCTTTGGCGAAAGCACTGGCGCTGTCGATGTTCGCAATATTCTGCTGCCCGTGCTCGAGGGCGGGGCGCTCCGCATTATTATGAGCATGGACGAACAACAATGGCTCAAACTTAGCCGCGCAACCCCTGGGCTAACACAGCAACTAAACCGTTTGACTGTGCCGAGTCTTAACGAAGCTGACACTTTACTGGTGTGCGAAGACCAGCTCATTGCCTTTGAATACCAATACAAAGTTACCTACATGCTACAAGCTATGAAAGCAGCATACCGGCTCGGACAGCGTTACGTTGCAGACCAAGCTATGCCTGGCCAGGCGCTTCATATTTTAGAAGCGGCGGCAAAGTACGCGGTTAATAATAAGTTTGTGACAGGTGCGAGTGTTGAGCAGGCCGTCGAGCAATTGTATGGCGTCAAAGTAGCCAATGCCCGTCAAGGTGACGAACGGCAAATGCTTCTTAACCTCGAAGAATTATTACACCAACGCATGATCAATCAAGTACGAGCGGTCGGTGCCGTAGCTAACGCTTTGCGCCGGGCGCGTAGTGGTGTGCGTAATCAAAACCGTCCAATTGGCAGTTTTTTGTTCCTGGGGCCAACTGGTGTGGGTAAAACCGAGCTTGCCAAAGCTCTGGCTGCAGTATATTTTGGCGGCGAAGATCATCTAGTGCGGCTAGATCTTAACGAATTTGGTCAGCCCCAAGACGTCAGTCGGTTAATCGCTGATGGTGCCACTGACCCGCATAGCCTTACGGCGCAAATTGCCAAGCAACCTTTTAGCGTTGTGCTTTTGGACGAGATCGAAAAAGCCCACCCCAATGTTCTTAATACCTTGCTGCAACTACTCGACGAAGGTGTTTTGCGCGATATTAACAACCGCGATATTAGCTTCCGCGATGCTGTGGTTATTGCCACGAGCAATGCCGGGGCTGATCGTATTCGTGAATATATCCAAAAAGGGTATGAGCTAGAGCAGTTCGAAAAAACGTTCCAAGACGAACTCATTAATGCTGGTGTTTTTAAGCCTGAATTTTTGAACCGTTTTGACGAGATCGTCGTATTCCGTCCGCTCAAGCCAGACGAACTTTTGCAGGTTGTTGATCTTATGCTTGCTGGTGTTAACAAAACATTGGCACAGCAGCAAATAAGCGTTCAGGTGGCCGATGACGCCAAGCGTCGACTTGTCGAAGTGGGTAATGACCCGCGTTTGGGCGCCCGCCCCATGCGCCGTATAGTGCAACGGACCGTCGAAAATATTGTCGCCAAACGTTTATTGCAAGGCGAAATTACGCCAGGACAAGTGATTCAAATAAGTTTGCAGGATGTTGATACGGCATTAAGTTCGAACTGAGTGGGCCCACGGCCAGCCGAAGCTGACCGTGGGTGGCTGCATGTAATTCTATCCCCAGTCGTCGGGTAAAGCTTGGCGCTAGCTGACGCTAATGAACAGGCAAAGACAGATAACGATGACTGTAATGATGGCCATTGTCGCCGACAACTGTCGCCTCGCGCGCTGCAAAATCCGGTTACGAATGTTGAGGTCACGGCGCAAGCGGTCGGCATAATCGAACGACGACTTGATGCTGCCCAACCACATACCGGCGCCTTCAAAATTGCTGAACCATGACTTGAAGAATCGCGGCATGTAGGCGCGCAGCAGCAAAATAATTGCGCCACCAATGCACCAGGCTGCAATGCGGACCAACCAGTTTCCGGCGATGCCGACCTTGGCCTGTGTCACCAAGCCAATACCAACAAGCAGGAGTGCAAGCACGTTAGCCGTGGCACTAGCATCTTGCGAGACAGCGCGCAGGCTGCCGCGCCGCTCCTCGAAATCGTGTTCAAGAAGCTTGATTTTTGCTTCCCGCGCCTCGGCCGTTGCTTCGTCCCACATTGCTTTGAACGTGGCTGCGTCTTTGTCTTCGAGTTCATTCATCAAGAACGCACGCACGCGGCACCATAAACCGCCCTTGCCTTTGGGGGAATCAGGCGCCTGACTGTCCGCAGCGTTCGGCTGTTCGGTAGTCACTGCTGCAACTCCAATCATGTTGTTGCTATATGTCAGGCATACAACCCAGCGTATTTTAGCAAATAATTAACCTATGTCATAATAACTCTGCACGATACAGGAAGGAACAGCATGCAACTGATTTTTTTGCACGGCAACATTACAGCGCAGGTGCAAAATGAGATTTTTGCAGTCGCTGAGCGCCATGGTTTGCAAGTAAATATTAACGCACGACTCTTTGACACGCTTGAACTATGCATGCCAGAAGCAAGCTATAACCAGCTTCGGTGGATAAACGATCTGCGACTTGAGTTTGTCACTGATCTGTCGGGTATCACCTTCGAAGAGTTCTTCAAAAAAGCTCGCATGGGCGACCGGTATCTACCAGAGCTGCTGCGTCTTATGGTTGAATGGTCGGTAAATTTTGCCGACGCAACGCCACGGGACTTGCTTGCCGCGCCGATTTTGGAAACTGATTTCCCGTCGCATATATACAATGCCTTGCAAAAGGAATGCATTCTGACATATGGCATAATGAGCTGTCTGAGTAATTTTACGCTCAGCGGCGTGCGCTATCTCCAGGGTACAGTGCTCGAGTCACTGCGTGCAGTACAGGATGAACGCCTGTCTTTGTGATCGTGCCGGGCGGTCTAAACGCCGCCCGCGCAACCAAGTTTTATTTAGATTGTAAAGGTTCTATAATAGAAATTGCACAGGCCGAAAGAGGAGTCATGCGGATTTTTGTTATTGATGGCTTCGTTACTCATGCACTTGCCAGTGAACTCCAAACACTCGCTAAGCGTCATGGCGTCAGTATACGCCTTATAAATAGCATGGACATTAGGCTTGATGAAGTGTTGAGCCAACACATTCCAAACATAAAACCAGGCGCAATTAACGTACTGTATAAGCACAATATTACTACGCTGTCGCATTTGGCGCAGTTCAGCTTTGAAGGTTTTATGCGCATCGTTTGTCGTAAAAAACTTCCAGAATGGGACGGCGCCTACACAGTTACAATACTTGAGCTCATGGCTAAATATGGTGTTAGTTTTACTGACGTTAATCCGCGTTTGCTACTAAAGCACGATATTGATCCGCGCCATATGTCGACGCGCAGCTTTAACAGCTTGCGAAGTAATGGGGTTGTGTCTTACGCCATGCTTCATTTGTTGAGCAATACCTTTTTGATCGGCAATATGAAGAACTTTGGCGATCGGGCATTGGGCGAGGTGCGCAGAGCCCAAAGTCGGTGGTCCTAGATCGGCTGTGAAGGGTGGGCGGCGCGCTCACCCTTTTACAATGCGCCAGCTGCCATGCGCACGTAGGGCGTTTATGATGACGACGACATCGACAATTTCTTGTAGACCAGCCCCCACAACGGCAGGAATTTTACCGGTCGCCGCAACAAGCATAAGTCCGACGCTAATGGCTATGCCGATCCAGATGCTTTGTAGGGCAATGCGCATAGTTGTTTTGGCGATAGTAATAGCGCGGGCAACACGCGAGATATCATCGAGCAATACCACAACATCAGCGGTTTCGCTGGCGGCAGTTGAGCCTTTGGCGCCCATAGCCATGCCGACGTCAGCGGCAGCGAGTACTGGTGCGTCGTTAACACCATCACCAACCATGAGCACTGGCCGGTCGGTTAACATTTTTACAGCTTTGACTTTGTCGGCGGGTAAAAGTTCGGCTTTAACATCTGTTATACCGAGTTGTTTGGCGATACGTTTGGCGGTGGCTGTTGCGTCGCCGGTCAGCATTAACGTGTTAGTTATGCCAAGGTCGCGCAGCTGCTGCAAGGTCTGACTGCTGTTTTCGCGGGGAGCATCAGCAAATTGAATAGCGCCAATGTATTTTTTGTCACGCGCTACGTACACTGCAGTTTGACCGCTGGCGGTATGCGCGGCGGCAACTTTTACACCCTGAGATTCGAGATAGCTTGCTTTGCCAACTAAAATTGTGGCGCCATTGACTTTAGCTTGTACGCCGCTGGCGGTTACTTCGCGCACGCTAGTTGCTTTGGTAAGACTCACTTTTTTAGCTTTGGCTTGTGCGACAAGCGCTTGGGCAAGTACGTGGGCAGATTGTTGTTCGGTGCTCGCAGCAAGGCTAAGTAATTCTTTTTCGGTCATACCTTTTACAGGCAATACGGCATTTACTTTTGGCTCGCCAAGGGTGAGCGTGCCAGTTTTGTCGAACGCTACGGTTTTAATGCGTGCTAGTTTTTCTAAAATCGCGCCACTTTTAACAATAATACCGTGTTTAGCCTGACGGCTCATGCCCGAAATTAGGGCAACTGGCGCGCCAATTAACAGCGGACACGGTGTTGCTACAACTAAGACTTGAGCAAAACGCAGCGGATTACCGGTCAAAATCCAAGCCACGCCGGCAATAGCGAACGAAATAAGTGTGAATGGCACTGCGTAACGGTCGGCCAAACGCACAAATGGTGCTTCGGTGCTACTGGCGGCTTTAACGAGTTCGATAATTTTTTGGTACTGACTGTTGTGGGCGGTGCGCACGGCGGCAATAGTCACGGCCTGGTCGCCATTGATCGAACCGCTCAATAGTTCGTCGCCGGCTTTGTGATCGACAGGGAGACTTTCGCCAGTTAGCGATGATTCATCAAAACTGGCTGTGCCCTTTGTAAGTGTGGCATCAACAGGTACGGTTTCGCCGGGGCGGACCAAAAGTCTGTCGCCAACGGTAATGTCGGTGATTGCAATGTCGTGGGCGTTGCCTTTAGCGTCTAATTTGTGGGCAATTTGAGGTGCGCGGGCCAAAAGCGCGGTGAGTTCACGTTGGGCGCGGGCGTTGGCGTAATCTTCCAAAGCTTCGCCTCCGGTCAACATTAAAACAATGACAATCGACGCCCAATATTCGCCAACCGCAACCGTGCTGATAATGGCGGTAACCGCCAAAAGGTCGATGCCGTAACTGCCTTCGCGTAGTGTTTGCACCATACCCCACGCAAGTTTTGCAGCCAAAAGGCAGCTAAAGATGGCGATCAACCAGTTGGCGCCAACCTGCCACTTGGCCGCAATTAGCAAACCAGCCAGTGCAATAACAACGACAACCGCTGCAACTAAATAATATTCTCGGATAAATTTAAAGAATTGTGTCATATACCTTAATTATATCTGATGGCGCACGGCTTGCCTATGGTATAATACCCCGGTACGCGGGTGTTGTATAACGGCTATTATGTTTGCCTTCCAAGCAGAAGACGCGGGTTCGACTCCCGCCACCCGCACCAGAAATTATTGTTTATTTTACGTCTTTACACCCAGAACGAACTATTGATTAAATGACAGCGCCTTAATATTTTTAAGGCGCTGTTTTGTGCTGAAGATAAGGAGCGATGTGAGAAGACCACGTGAGCCTCGCCCTGGAGCTGGGGAAAGCGCATGGGATGCATATTACGCAAGACTCGCTGAGTGGCAACTGCAGAACCGCGGTAGTTCCACGAACGCATGGACGCCACGTGACAATGGAAGTGTCGGTGAGTAGCCGGCTGAAATCAGGCACAAAGAAACCGGACGGCCTGACAGAGTCGACGCCTATTGGCCTACAGGCGATAAGCATTATGGCCACCTTATCAGTAATGATGGTCTGAACGCTAATTACGTTCGCTATCCACACGAACAAGATCCGATCGTGGATGACCTCAGAGAAAACCCCTACGCATAAACAGCAAAGACCTGAGCATGTCTCATAAAAACTGCTCACTAACTATCTTTGAGCTTTTTTACCATGCCTTCGAGACGTGCCCAAAGGTCATCTTCATATTCTTTAAGAGATCGTTTGTCGCCTTCATGTGGCCAACCCGGTGCTTCCAGGGCGCCGATTTCGCCGTGTACCCGATCATAGTCTTCGCGTCTCGGTAAATGCGCGGGATAAAACGCATGCGTCATACGAGCAATTGGCCGTCCACTTGTAGGTTTTGCATTTCGCTCGGCAATAGCAAACAACCAAAAACTCTTGACATCTTTAAATGTCGCTAGCTGTTTACGATCTTTAAGAAGGTCGTCGATAAAATCCAAGAATTTCCAAGACGGTGGCGTGTCAGGTGGCGGTATATCTTTCATAACGCCAATATCATACCGTATAAACGTATGGTTTGAAAATGTTTTGGCGACTTAAAAAGGAAACAGCCCACGGTCACGGCCGCGTGGGCTGTTTCCGTGGGCTGGTAGCCCGAATGGTTCAGGAGAAGTCCTGCACCGGTCGCCGGTGAGCGGACGTGACCTCGATCGTGCCGATGGTCATGCGTCCGTAGAAGTACTTCTGCAGGACCTGCTGCACCAGCAGCGCGATCTCGACGCACTTGCTGTCGTCGGTGATCTTGCCATGGTACAGCAGCGCGCCGAAGGTGGACTGCACGCGCAGGCCGAGTTCGGCGCCGATGGTGTGCATGTGCAGCATGGCGTCGGCGCGAAGGATATCGTTCACGTACAGCTCGTAGTCGAACGTCATGCGCAGCGGGTGGTTGCCGCGGAAGTTCGGGCACTGGACCTGGCCGTCGAACGTGTACGTGATGTCGACCAGCCGGTAGCGCCGGCGTCCGAAGTGGTTGCGCGAGTGGCTGCCGGCCGGCAGGTAGCCGATGGCCTTGCCGCAGCGATCGACGATGACCGCCACCTTGCCCTTGGGGACCTTGACGGTTAACACCTTCCAGAAGAGGGTGATGACGGAGGTCACCAGGATGACAAGCGCGATCGTCGTCCAGCCACCGGGGACGTTGCTGTCGACGGAGCGGATGATGCCGTCGACGAAACGGATAACGTTGTTCACGGTTTCCCCTAAGATTGTAGGTTCGAGACTACAAATATAATACCATAAACGTTATAAAAAAGCAATGGGCACGAAAATAGCCCACGGATGTCGCATGTGGACTATTCCGTGGGCTGGGCCCCAGTATTCTTTTAGGAGGTGCATTTATTGCCTTTCGGCCTTGTGCTTGTAGTGAACGGAGTGCTAGATCGGGCGGCCGGCGCCGGAGTTGCCCTTCTTGGTGACGATGTCCTCGAACGGGTCGGGCCCGAAGTTGAGGTGCAGGTCGTCGGCGTTGTTGAGCGTCTGGCTCAGCAGGCTGAAGATCGCGCGCAGCGTTTTCATTTGTTGTTCCTCCAAGGTGCAGACAGCGTGAGCTGTTTTGGCTGGGTATTATGTATAATATACTAAAAGTGTTTAGCTGTCAATAATTCTTTGAGTGCAAAAGCGAAAACCCCGCCGACCACGCGGCCGGAGGGGCTCGCGAAGGTATGCGGGGTGGATTAGGGGGCGGGGTAACCGCGTTCGTCGGCTTCGTGCAGGTCTGCAGGCACGCACAGCAGCTTGGTGAATGTGCTGTTGGGTAGTGTGGTGCAGTCGCTGAGCTCGCGGGCGACTACTTGCTCGGCCCTGTGTAGGTCGGCGACCTTGGGGTAGTCACGTTCGCCGAACTTGATCTGGATGTGCTGTTCGGTCACCGTAACCCACTGGAGGTTAAAGTCCCATAGAACGTTGTCCAGCCTGGCGCGCAAATGCTCCAGGAGCTCAGCAGCTGCCGGATGCCCGAAGAAATGCAACCCTTCGGGCAGCGCAATCGTCAGCGTGGTGGGCTGCTGAAAGACGCAGTGCAGTGGTACGAGCCGCTCGCCGGCACGCAGCCGGCAGGACTTATTGGCGACCCGTTCGGCGAACGGCGCCATGTACAACATAGCCGCATCGAGCACGTACTCGACGTTTTGCTCGGGCGGGAAGTCCTGGGTGGGACCGATGTGCACAACGACCTGGGGCATACCAGTACTGGGGTGGTCTTCGAGCGCAACCTGCGGCACCCAGATGTTGTCTGAATGGACAAGCGTGCGATCCAGGTGGTGGCACAGCATTTGCCGAAACAAGTCGAGGCTTTCCTCGAACTGCTGCGAAATGAGCACGAGCGGAACCACTCGTTCTGGCGCCTCGACGGCATTCACGGCGACAATAATCGCCGAATCTACAAACGCCGCACTCCGTGGCGTCTGCACAACCCTCGACGCTAACTGCTTGGCAGTCTGTTCGCGGGCGATATTCATAAGACCTCCAGTTCAAACGATGGAACACGGGACGTTCAGTTGTATAACTATACGTATACGTAACGATTCCGTCAATTTATGATGAGCAAAGCAAAACCCCGCCGACCCAGCGGCCGGTGAGGTTCGCTTGGGTGTGCGGGGCGTCTGCCCTTGGCACGCTAGGGGGCGGGGTAGTCCTTTTTGCTGGCTTGGTGCACGGTTGCCGGCACGAATACCAGCTTTTGGTACGTGCTGCCGTATGGCGGCATGGCGTGCTGCTGCAGCGTGGTGAAGATCTGGTATTCGAGATTTTGGAGCACTTCGGCCGTCGGCGCGTCAATCTGGTTGAATCGCACGGCGATGTAAGTCTTGCAGACCTCCAGATCCTTGAACTTGAAGAGGTTCAGCGCGACCAAAAGGCCAGCCTTCAGAAAGACCAGGTTCTTTTGGTCTTGTTCCACGTCGCCGCCCACAGATACATACATGGGCTGCGTGAACGTCAGGCTGTCCGGCAACGGGATGATCAGCGAATTGTCCTCGACCTGCCAGTGACAGATGAGTGGCACCAGTCGTTCGCCGGCATCGAGCGTGAATAGCCGGTGTTCCATGCGCGCGATTGTCGGCGTCAAACCGACACGGACAGCGTCAAGGACTCGCGCTGATGACTCGCTGCGGAGCAGGTAAGGGTTTTTGATTTTGACCATGACGTTTTCGGCGTCATCGAAAACCACCTCACGAGCCCACGGTCGAGGAATGTAACGCTCGACATTGCCGAGTACGCTCGAAAGCGCCACATACAAGTCTTCCTTTAACTTCTGCGTGTCCAGATCGCCAGCGATGACGGTCAACCTCACCTGGTAGATGGAAGGCTGGGTGCCGTCCACAGCGATGATGACACTGCGCTTGAGGAATTCTTGCGCCATGACCGGTGAGGCCAAAAGCCGCTCGTCGATCAACCGCGTCGTGGCCTCGCCGTTGCTGGGCGTCTCCATGTAGACCTCCGGTAAACGCGAAAGGGCAGTACTGCACGGGTGTGCAATTCGATTATTATGGTTTTTTCGCACATCTTTGTCAATGGTGTTCGCCCCAAGTTAAAAGCCCTACTAAAAAGTAAGGCTTTTAACTTGGGGCGAATGATGGGGTTCGAACCCACGGCCTCCGGAGCCACAATCCAGCGCTCTAACCTGCTGAGCTACATCCGCCACATTAAGACGACGCTGGTAATTGTAGCAGATTTCGCGTTAGAAGAACAGATTGTTCTTGGGCGATTTGCAGATTGCCTGATGGACAGGGGAGTTGGGTTTTTCCGGGCATAAGAGTGGGTATAATTTATTGCTTTTTTGTTCGTTTTGTTATATAGTAATTAAGACCGTTTCCATCGAGCTATGGAGGAATCATGCAGCAGCGCGTCAAGAAGGCGTTGCGAGTGGCTGGCGCAATCGTGCTGATCGCCGTAATGACTTCGCTGTTTTCGATGTTGTTGCAGTGGTTGTGTGCATTGACTGTGTCCGACGTCGGCTTTCGGCCGAACGCGGCAAGTAACACGCTGACCATCGTGACGGCAACGTTGGTGCTGGTAACGCTGGCGTTAATGGAAGCTGCCTTGCAGATCAACGGCTTCTTGGGATGCTTTTTTGCCCTGGGCGTCCTCATCGGTTACATCTGCGTGCTGGTGTGGCTGAACAGTCTGATCTTCCAGGGAACGCCGGTGACCGGTGAGCTGATGCACGTTGTCTACATCCTGGTGGTGCTCACCTGGACCTACGGCATGTACCACATTTTCCTGGACAAGCCTGACCCGCTCGCCGACAAGGACACCATCATCAACCCCAAGTAGCTCGAGAACGGTCGCGCCCGCCTGCCCACACCGGCAGGCGGGCAGACTGCCTTGTAACCAAAAGAACCCGAGTGCTCGAAGCGTTCGAGCAATCAGGTTCCTTGCCGAGACGCCCACATGGGACGCCTCGGCAGACCGGCTTACTGCCAGTCAGAAACCTTCACTCCGAGACTGTTGATGGCGTCCGCGAACCTCTGGTCCGCGGCGATGATACCGTCACGCGTCAGCATCACGTTGCTGGAGCTGTGCGATCCCCACACCGTGCAGGGGCAGGTGCGGGGATGGTCGATGTCCATGGACTGGTCGTTGGAGCCCTTCAGGCTGACGTCGTCGTCCTGCGCCGGGCTTGTGATGAACCAGCGATCCTGCCAGGGGCTGTCCTCGACGATGTTCCCAAGCTTGTCGAGGTTGGCCGTCCGGATGTCGTAGACAATGCCATCCTTCTGCAGGCTAAGCCCGATGATGCCACGGCTCAGGTCGAGCCGGCCATCCTTGAAGTGCACCTGCATCTGAGCCATGACGCTGGTCTTGCCGGGGAAGTCCGTCATGATCGAACCCCAGCCCTCGTGCGGCGCCGGGTCGGCCTTGATCCAGCCGGTTCTGGTGTACTTGAGCTGCCTTGCGTCCATGGCCTGCGCCAGCGGACCACCGACAGTGTCGATGATGTGCTGTAACAGGGCGTGACGCTCGGGCGAGTTGTAGTACGCGTAGGCCGTCTGCTGGTCGGCCTGCGACACAGCCGGGGTAGTCGTTGTCGGACTCGGTGCGTAGTAGGGTAAGCCGCTGGCCACCGAAGTGGGAACCGAAGCGGTTGGGGTGGCGACCGAGCTGGTCGATGCCGCAGGCGTAGCGTCGTTGCCACACGCGCACAGCGCGATCAGGGCAGCGACGGCCGCCGCAGCGGCACTGACAGACTTGAACATGATCGTCCTATCTTCTCGTAGTGAAGGGTTCAGGTGAGCGCAAAAAAAGATGCGCTCACGCATCCTTATATTATAAAATAAAAAAATAATAATTGCAACATGGTACCCCGGGTTGGACTCGAACCAACGGCCAGAAGCTTAGAAGTCTCCTGCTCTATCCACTGAGCTACCGGGGCATGCGGATATTGTAGCACGCCTTGCCAGGCAATTGTTTATATTATACAATAACTTAACGTTGGGTGCGCTTACAACAAGTCAGAGAGGCTATTGCTGTGCGTAAGTTCTGGGGATGCCTTTTGTCTTTTGCGAAGGCTTTTATTTCGCGCGAGAACTGGCGGCGTTTTTTAAGGTACATGAAAACCTTTTTGACGGGTATTGTGCCGTACTTTACCGACGATCAGGTCGAAAAGTTGCGCGATACTTGGTACCAAGTTAGTGTCTTGGCGAACAAACTCAAGAAGCCAGAGCTGCTGCAGGAACTGCATGACGACTTACGTCTTTCGGCCGACAACCGCCGCAACAGCATGGCCGAAATTGTCAAGCGCGGCAGTATTCCGCTGACCGTTGTCGGTTTCATCGTGGCGGTCGTGGCTTTGGTTGGGCAAAATGCTCGTCCCATCACGCAGGTGTTGACTGTCACAAGTATGTCGACATTTGTGCTGGGCACAATTGTGCTGCTGCTCATGAACTCGCCTAAGCTAAAGATTTGGCGTCGTAAGACAGATTACACGCCCCACGGCCAGCGCAAGCTAGAAGGCGTGTTAGCTGATCTGAAGCGCGAAGACGGCGGAGATTCCAAAGAACTGCGCATGGTTGGCTTCGATGCCTATCTCGCAAGCGCCTTTGTGCGTCACAAGCGTGACATGATTACACTGGTCGAGCGTCGCGCACTGTTCGTCGCAACCTGGCTGTACATTGTGGGCATGATCTGCGAGTTTACAGCGTACCTCGTGCACTAACCCGCACCTACTCGCAGGCTGAAATGCCCGTGTGGGGGCGGGTATTTCAGTTTTGCTTATGCTATAGTTAAGCTAAACTAATAAAAAAGAAATAATAATATGGAACCAAACACACCTTTGCAACAACCAGAACAGCAAATCCCTAATTCGACGCCGCCCGAGCCGCAGCCGGTTACGCCGGCACCAACTCCTCCAACCCCGCCACCCGTTAATCCAGCGCCAACACCACCGGTCATAAGCACTGTACCTGTTGAACCGGTTCGCACTGGCACGAACAATAAAAAGATACTGATGATTGCTGGCATTATTGTTGTCGTTCTGCTTATGGCTGCAGCGGCATATTTTTGGCTTGTACCAATGAGCCAGGCCTCGGCCTACAAAAGCCGTGTGCAGTCAGCGTACAATAGTCAGCACGCAGCTTTGCAAGCAGCTGTAGATGCGTTTACACACAAAAACGTTTTTAAAGCGACCGCATCAAGCGAAAGTCAGCAAGACGACCAAGATTTGAGCCAGGCTGGTGAACTTATTGACAAAGCTCAGACGCAAACAAACAATTTACAACAACAGGCTGGATCGCCATTTTTGCCAGGCGCCACAGCGCTAGGTGTCGGCAAAGACGCTGAATCTTTACAGCCAAAGGTAAGTGATTATATTACCAAATCAAAAGCGTTTTTAGATGATTTCCAAAAACTCGACAAGTACATCAGTGACTTTAATGCTATCGGCAAAAAGCAGTCACCGCCAGCGGTTAAAGCTCTTAATGCAATTGTTGGGCCAACAAAGGCCGATCTGCTCCCCCAAACGCAAGCTGCTATAGCACCTATGGGCGCCCTCGTTGATGCGCTGCGCAAGCTGACACCCCCTGCAGACCTTAAAGACTACACCAATAACCTTATTGATGCATTTGCCCAAGCGCAAACTGCCGTTACTGGCATTAACCAAGGCTTAAAAGATGGCGACGACAATGCGGTGCGTAGTAATTCTCTCCAAATGACGACGTCAGGCATTACTATTTCGCTGTTGAGTCTCAAGAACCCATTGGACTCGGTCCAGACCGATGGCTCACAAATGCAGACCGAATTATCGGCTGTCAAAGATGCCTCTGTATCATTTTAGCCAAGCGCTATAATAAAAAGATGACAAAATGCAACCGTTTTTGGGGTCGGCTGTATACCACAGGTTTAATTGTTGGTCTGTGTGGCGGCTTATACATTTTGTGGCTTGCGTTCGCACCCGCACTACCAAATATTGGTTGGAGCGAAAACGTACAGACTACAGTTAACGGTACGCAACCTGGCACGCGAGGTGACCGTTTATATATTCCCCAGATTGGTGTTGACGTGGCGATTGTCGAAGGGAGTGACATAAGCGTGCTCGACAAAGGCGCCTGGCATCGCCAACCTCAAAACGGCGATCCAGTTGCTGGTGGTAATTTTGTGCTCAGCGCCCACCGTTTTAGTATGGGCTGGACGCCACAGCAAACTCGGGCTAAGTCGCCGTTTTACCACATTGACCAGTTAAAAGTTGGCGATCAATTTTTTGTCGATTTTAAAGGTGCGCGCTATGTTTACGCTGTTTCGCGGCTGTACAGTGTGCCGCAAACTGCTGTGCAAATTGAAGGGGCGAGCGCCGAACCAAAACTCACCTTATATTCATGCGATTTACGCGGCGCTGCGGCTGGCCGGTACGTTGTTGAGGCCAAGCCGCTCGGCAAAATCACTTAAATTTCGCGGATGACTTCGATGTTGGCGCCAATAGCATTTAGCCGTTCGGCCAAGTCCTCGTAGCCCCTGTTAATTGAGTACACATTGCGCAGCACCGACACACCCTTGGCTGCCAGCATGCCAATCAAAATCAGCACGGCTGGGCGAAGTGCAGGTGGGCAAATAACCTCGGCAGCGCGCCAGTGGGTGGGACCAGTCACGTAGGCCCGGTGCACGTCGGCTAGTGTAATATTGGCATTCAACTTGGTGAGTTCGGTGTAGTAAATGGCGCGGTTTTCGTACGTCCAGTCGTGGATTAATGTGCGACCTTCGGCCGACGCAGCAATTGGCACAAAGTAGGGCAAGTTGTCCATGTTCATGCCCGGATCGTCGTGGGCTTCTAGTTTGTCTTCTGGCGCGATCAAGTGCGAGGCGTCTCTGCATTCCACGTCTACCAAATTTGTGTGGCCGTTTTTAGCTTTGTACTGGTCGCTGATTTTAAACTTGAACCCCATCTTTTCGAGCTTCAAAAGTTCCAAATCTAGGTAGTCAATCGGCACGCGGCGAATAGTAATTGGCGAATTGGTGGTGGCGGCGATGCTTAAGAACGTCATGGCTTCTATGGGGTCTTCGCTTGGCCAATATTCAACGTCTTTGTTGATGTTTTTAACGCCGTGGATGCGCAGAGTGTGTGTGCCAATGCCTTCGACTTTAACGCCAAGTTTGGTCAAAAAGTGGCAGACGTCGACAACCATGTAGTTGCTGGCGGCACGGCGGATTTCGACGACGCCGTCGGTGCGGGCGGCGGCCATAATGGCGTTTTCGGTTGGCGTATTGCCCGGTTCGTACATAACCACTTTACCCGGATTAACAGGGGTAGCGGTGCAGTTGTACCAGCCGGTTACAGTGTCGACGCGGAGGCCAAATTCTTCAAGCGCAAATAAATGTGGGCGAATGGTGCGCTCGCCTAACTTACAGCCGCCAGCAAATGGTAGACGAAATTCGCGCATAAGATGCATAAGCGGCCCCATGTACATAATGACACTGCGGGTTTTGCGGCCAGCCTCAGCGTCGATGTCAGCCATTTGCAGTTTTGCGGGCGGTTTGATTTCTATGTCGCCCATATCGTTGAGCCAGCGGACTTTAACGCCAATGCTGGTCATGACTTCAATAAGACGGTTTACTTCTTCGATTTTAGGCATGCGACGTAGGGTTGTGGTGCCTTTGTTGAGTAGTGCGGCACATAACAAACCCACTGCGGCATTTTTGCTAGTACGCACCGTAATCTCACCTTTGAGTTTATGACCGCCTTCGACGCGGAAGTTTAGCGTGCCAGGGCGATGCAGTGAAACAATTTCGCTATTTAGGGCATCGCTAATGCGCGCCAGCATTTCCATGCTGAGGTTTTGACCCCCGTTTTCGATGCGATTAATAGCGCTTTGGCTCGTGCCAAGTGCCTTTGCAAATTCAGCCTGCGTTAAGCCACGGTCAAGGCGAGTTTGTTGAATTAATTTACCAATTTTTTGCTTGTAGTCGGTGTCCGTCATAGAATAGATTATATCATTTTTGATATAAAAACAAATAGTTTTTAATAAAAAGCCCTGCAACAGGCGCGTGTAATCACAGCCTTATCTTACAAAACTACAACGGTTATTGGGGCGATGACCACTTGAATTCCATAACGAGATGTTAGTACGATGCCGGAGTCATGCAAATATTCCGAGTAAAAGTAAAAATTTTAAAGTGGTGGGGTTACCGCTTGCGCAGTGTTGTCCGTTACGAAATGCATGACGGCACCGCTATAACCGAAGGTATTTACCGGCATCCTTCTGGTCGCGAAGTGCATATTATTGTTGAGCGGTGGGTGGCAAAAAACGATATGCAGTAGTATACGCAAAGTACGTCGGGTAAAGCGGGTTTAAGGCAGTTGTTGCTGCCTTAAACCCTTCAGAGAAGACCTGCAGCCTTTAAAGCTTCGTGGATATTTGTAAAATGATCGTATAGCTCCTCGTGGTCAAAACCGTACCCCTCGCGCTGTGCAGCGACGAGATCTGTGTATGACGGGTTTCTACCAAGCCGTGCAGCAATTACTTGTAGCTTTTTGATGTACCATTTTTTGCTATGCCGCTGACCTCTGTAAGGCGGGTTGTTATGCGGTTTCGCCAAGCCTTTACGTTCGCGGTTTACGCAAGTTACCTGGGCGTCTGGGGTTTTGCGCATTTTTGCTTCGGGAACCTCGGACCGACTAAACGCAAAGTTTATGTAGGTCCGAAGTTCTTCGCCGTGCTCTGCCTTGAGTGTAGCAATAGCCGCATTAAAGATTTGGCCAATGCGCTGTTTGGTAAGACCAAACTTTTCAGCGATTTCTATGAGAGTATACGGGTTGCCATCTTCAAACCCAAATCGTAGCCGTACAACGTAGGCTTCGCGTTCATTTAGGCTGTTGTCGATGGCAGCGCACATTCTCGCCTTAACATACTGTTGCATAATAGCTTGCATAGGCGACAACTCCTGCGCGGCAAGACCTTTGACCCAGACAGCTTCTTGCGTTTCTGCCGCCTCGATTGACGTGGGTTTAATGCGCTCGTAAGCCAATACCTTTTCGACGGCTCTGACGGTTATGCCGGCTTGCTCTGCGAGCTGTGCGGGCGATGGGTTTTTGTCGGTCACACTAAGCAAGGCTGTACGTGCATAACGAACTTTACGATAGTCCTCGGCAATTCCGTCAGGTAGGCGAATCGTATCAGACGCCTTTACCATACGACTGATTTCTTGCCAAATCCACCACGTTGCATAGGTGCTAAATTTAAAACCTTTTCGCCAATCCCACTTGTCGACAGCTATAATGAGGCCAATATAGCCTTCCTGCACCAAGTCGAGAAAATCTAAGTCACTGCGACGTGTTGCGTAACTAAACTTTTTGGCAACAGATATCACCAACCGCAGATTGGCGCAAATAAGCGCCTCCCTTGATTGGCGGTCACCCCTTTTGCCTAATTCGACTTCGGTCTGGGCATCTATCAAATCATAGCGCCCTATATCGCGCAGGTGCAGGTTAAAAATACTCAAGCTACGATTGGCCAGTGGCATGCGACACTTATTTCCTTTTCAAGTAGCAAGACTAATGGTGGTCAATCTCAAAGGTAGCATATAAGCTCTGTCGCATGACTGTCAAATAGACAGCTGATTACTTCCTATCTTGGTCCAAAGCCGCTACAATAAATGTATGTTGTAACATTTTTGCCATACCAATGTAACGTTAGTCCATAGTAATACGCGGTGCAATACCGCAATGGAGGTTTGTATGAGCAGTAATGAACCACAAGATGTTGCAATCTTTGATCTTATTAAGCAAGAGACTCAGCGCCAATTACAGGGTCTTGAGATGATTCCGAGCGAAAACCACACTTCGGGCGAAGTGCTACGTGCGCTCGGTTCACGTCTAACCGACAAATATTCAGAAGGCTACCCTGGTAAACGTTATTATGGGGGCTGCGAATTTGTCGACCAAATAGAAAACATTGCCCGTGATCGCGCCAAAGCATTATTCGGTGTTGATCATGCCAATGTACAGCCGTACTCAGGTAGCCCTGCAAACCTGGCAGTGTACTATGCACTGGTTGATCCTGGCGACACTGTTATGGGCTTAGAGCTCTATTTTGGCGGGCATATGACGCATGGGCTTAAGGTGAACTTTTCGGGTAAGTGGTTTAATTCGATCCAGTACCAAACTGGCAAGGACGGCTATTTGGACTATGACGCCATGGCGGATCTTGTAAAAACGCACCAGCCTAAACTTATTTTTGTCGGCGCTACGGCGTATCCGCGCATATTTGACTGGCAGCGACTGCGTAAAATCGCTGATTTGTGTGATGCTTTTTTGGTGGCCGATATTTCGCATATTGCTGGGCTGGTTGTGGCTGGCGTGCACCCATCGCCGGTTGGTATCGCCGATGTGGTGACGACGACCACGCATAAAACATTGCGCGGTCCGCGTGGGGCAATGATTTTGTGTAATGGCAATCCGTCTAATCCGTTACGAGCCGTACCCCGAACACGCGAAAATTTACCAACGCTTATCGACCGCGCTATTATTCCTGGTTTGCAAGGTGGTCCGCATAACCACCAGACCGCTGCGATTGCCGTTGCTCTGCACGAAGCCGCGCAGCCAGCATTTAAAGAATACGGTCAACAGATTGTCAAAAACGCCAAGCGCCTAGCCGCAGATTTAACTGGCATGGGTTACGATTTAGTTACCGGCGGCACTGATAACCATTTGTTGCTAGTCGATCTGACCAATAAAGGTATTAAGGGTGCCGATGCCGAAGTCGCACTAGGCGCTGCTGGCATTACCGTTAATAAAAATACTGTGCCATTTGACCCGCGGCCGCCGTTTGACCCGAGTGGTATTCGGTTAGGCACGCCCGCTCTTACAACTCGCGGCTTAAAAGAAGTCGAAATGGACAAAGTCGCCGCGTGGATTGATGCTGCAATCCGCGCTCAAAATAATGACACAAAATTAAAGGCAATAAAAGAAGAAGTCGTTGCCTTTACTAAAGACTTTCCACTTCCACAATAATAGTAGTTAAACAAGGCAAAGGCCCGCGGAACCAAGGGGCCGCGGGCCATGCCCTACGCAGTTGTACTAGCTGGCCACGATGTCGCTGATGCGAATGCGCGCCGTATGGCCGCGCACCCAGGACATTTCTTCCTCGAGCTGGCGTCGCAGCGCTTCCAGGTCATCCTCAGTCACCTGAGGGATCTCCATCTGTGCAGTTTCCGGTGCCTGCTGGTGCTCGTCGGCGCCACCATCATCCACCCAGCGGGTGATACTGGCAGCGTCGACTTCAACGGACGCAACGACTTCGTCGACGATTGCAGTGCCTTCGACAACCTCGACGAAACCAGGATCGACATCGGTAGCGAGGTCATCCTGGCGAGACTCTTCCGGCTCGGCAGCATCAATGATGTGCGGGAGCGCGGCTGGGCCATTGTGTTTCGTTGTCGTGTTTACGTCCGCCGTCATCATGGCGATGACCGCCGGACTCTGCAGTGATGCAACGAGGCTCATGGCCGCGTCTTGGTTGGACGACTGACCCCAGTGTGCGTCGAGTTGGCCGGTCACAGGTTCGTACGGCGGCGGTTCAACACCGACCTGGCCGGGGTAGGCATGGTCGTTGTTGGCAACGCTCTGTGCTCCGTCAGCGGGCCATTCTTGCGTTGAACTGATCCTCGGTGCGGGTTGGTTCTCGTAGGCGCGATCTGTGGGAGGCGCCTCCAGAGCCAGTTGCACCGGCAGGACAACGTCTTCGTGCTGGCCTTCGTTGCCGCAGAACAACTCCTGGGCCTCACCGCCGTAAAGGCGGGGGTTTGAGTTCTCCCCAGCACCAATGGCCAGCGGTTGCACAGCGGCAGCCAGCTCCATCAGTCTCGATGGTTGCAACGAAGCGATCTGGGCAGCAATAGCACGCTGTAAGGCTATAGGGTCACGAGCAACGAGCGCACTACCCTCCAACGAATCGATAAGCCTGTTACGACGTTCTTCTTCTTCGGTCGCGTGGCGCTTCTTGAACAGGTTGGCTGCAAGCAGCACGCAAGCGATCAGGAGCAGGACGGCCAAGACGATCAGCATCGTCATCAAAGACAACTGTCTGCCTTCCGTTTTTCTAGTACAAGCTCACGGCAAAGCCGCCTGGCACATCTGTGTCAGCGTAGAGCCAAGCTATATTTATAGTAGAAGTTCGTTAAACAGTCAAGCTATAATAATTCTGGTTCTTGTTCAAGCGTAACGCCAAACTGGGCGCGTACAGCATCAATTATTTCTTGACGAAATGCCGCAAGATCAGCATATGTGTTGGCGTGCTCGTTGACTAAGACCAACGCATGGTGCTCATACGTCGCCATACCATGAGCGCGATAATTTTTAAGCCCTGCTTGTTCAATGAGCCAGCCGGCGGCAAGTTTAACAGTGTTTTGCGGCGCGTCCCAATGTGGCATAGTTGGGTACGTTTGCAACAACGTTGTCGCCAATTCAGACGGTACGATAGGGTTTTTAAAAAACGACCCAGTGTTGGCAATTTTGCGTGGATCAGGCAGTTTAACAGCTCGGATGGCCACAACTGCATGACGAATTGTTTGGGGCGTATAATCTGTAATATTATTTTCGTCCAGATATCTTTGCAAACTGGCGTAAAATGGCGGGACCGGCAGCTGCTTACTAAGTTGTAGTGTGATGCTTGTAATAATGTAACGCCGATTTTTTGGAGATTTAAAAATGCTATTGCGATAGGTAAAGCCACAATCGGCCTTGCTGAGCGTTACAATAGTATGACTTTGTAAGTCAAAAGCTTGCAACTCGACAAAGACATCAGAAATTTGTGCGCCGTATGCGCCAACATTTTGCACTGGCGTTGCACCTGCTGTGCCGGGAATGGCACTGAGGAATTCGATACCATGCAAGCCCATATCGACTGTGCGTTTTACGGCAGCATCCCAGTTTTCGCCGGCGCCAATGCGTATGGTTGTGTCGTTTATGGCGTCGAAACCGGTGATATTGTTAACTATAACTAAGCCGGGGTAGCCGTCGCTAAAGATGACGTTTGAGCCGCCGCCAAGAACTAAAATAGGCAGATTATGCTGTTGGGCCCAAGATACTGCTTCGCCTAATTCGTCGACAGTTGTAACTGTAGTGAGCGAATGTGCAAGACCACCAAGTCGCATTGTCGAAAAATCTTTAAGCGATACATTGTTTTGAATATGCATATCGTCATTATACTTCAATTCCGATCACGTATCAGGTAGACTAAAACATACGCGCACCCGTAGCTCAGGGGATAGAGCACTGGTTTCCGGAACCAGGTGTCGCAGGTTCGAATCCTGCCGGGTGCACCAAGTTTAGTTTATAAAGACGACGCATTGTGTCGTCTTTTATTTGTGACAATGTAATTTTCAGGCAATTGATTGTCCTTGTGTATGCATAATCATAGCACTAGAGCATTGCGAGGGTCCCCATCGCGCTGGATTTTGCGCGATGGGGACAACCGTTTACAACTCAGTGGCGAGGGCGTGGCAACGCATCGGTCACGAATGGCTGGGCGTTACGCATAAAAACATCTTGCACATCTAGGAAGGCTGTGATGTTATCGCCTGCGTCCACGTCCCACGTCCAACCGCCGATTACGTTGCCGTCATCGGCGCACTGCCACTGCAATGCTTTAGTGCCGTCAAACACCAAAAAATCACTTGTGGGCAATGATGGACCCGCGGCCTTACGGTAGTTTTGGTCGGTGAGTATGTAAAGGTTTTCAGCACCGTGCTTTTGGTACTGTTGAAACGGACACAGTAGGCTCCACTCTAGATACGGGCGCCAGGGCTCCACGACAATCTGACCCCGAATCACGCGTGCCGGGCTAGCCAAGCACAAAGCGATCCATTCTTTGTATCTGTTATCGTCGGCAAAAAGTTCAATCGACTGCTGGTAGTCACCTTGCTCCCAAGCGTGCCGGCAAGGGCTTGCGTCTTCGCCAGGGTATTCCTGGAACACGCCCAGTTTAAATATCTCGTTTTTGGCCGCGACAAAAAGTTGGGTAAAAATTTTACCTATGAGCGTATGCCCACTGTAATATTCCACAATAAAAGTATGACATAAACCTAATGCAATAAAGTTATTAGTACTAGGTAAAAAGCATTATTCCTCTATTTGAAGGGGTTACATCATTTTTTGACAGCTTTTTTAAAAGCTGTTTTTATTTTATAATCGTTAAGTTAGTTGAGAACCCTTCGACGAAAGTGAGTACCATGCCCGAGGTTCACATTTGCTACACCAAACGGGCATTTCTGGGCAGACCTAGCTCCGCTGCCGATCGCGGTCGCAAGCTCGTGGAACTGGTCCAGCGGGAATGCGCCGAACGGTTTTCGGTCGACGAGCGTGTGATCGGCCCCGAGGCCTTCAGCGTGTACGGCAAGCTGGTGTCGGGCTGGAGCACACAATCGCACGACGTCATCGTGCGCGTGACCCTCCATCACTACCAGGAACGCGTGATCAACGGCGACGACAACGCCAGGGGCCTGGGCGAGGCCGTGTCTGCCTTCCTCAACAGTCAGGAACTGGTGATGCTTCGCGGCAGGCTCAGCGTGGGCGTGTCGCTGGTGTTTGCGGAGATTGCTTTCGCGGATTGCTCCGAGGACTGACAAAATGCTGCGAGGCAGGGTTCGACTCCTGCCTCGCAGTATCGCCTGCTACTGATTCACAAAATGCAAAAAATCTTTACGAACCCACGCAAGCATGCTCAGTATATATTTGCGCGTGGTATCTGCTTTAAAAACCGCAAAATCATTAATAAGCGTCCATACCAAACAAAATTTTATGTAACGGAATTGCTCAGCTTTTTGTTCGTGCGACAGATCAGCAAAAGCAAGTTGCAAAAAACGTTCGGCAAGGTCTGGCTTTTGGTGCACGAACCATACATAGGAGCTAAAACGAGCAAAGTCGTAGTACGCAAAGTTTGGGCCAAGGTGCTCTAGGTCAAATATAAATAATTCTTTCGATTTTATTTCCCAAAACATGTTTTGTGGTTGAATGTCGTTTATTGCAAGCGTTTTTTGCTGTAATAAGTGACCTTCGTGTAAAAGGTATTTTAGGTGCTCAACAGCGTGTGGTATTTCTGTGCGGAGCCGTTCAATAAGCTTTAAAAAAGAATCATCAAATGAGCGTTCAATTGAACTTTCATTTGTAGATACGATTTTTTGGGCGGCGACAAAGCGTATTGCAGCAATAACCGTTTGCAAGTAAGCGTCGCTATCTGCATCCGGGACGTTAAAATCTGAAAAATCTTTTGATTCATTTGAAACAGCCGGCAGTGCAATAAAAGGGTACAAGTGTAGTAAAGAATCGTTGTAAACAAACGTTTCAACGGGATTTATAAAGCGTATTTTTTGAGGTGGTTTAGAGAAGTATTTGCTTATGCTGCTGTTGTTGTGTGACTCGTAACCATCATCGTATTTGTTGACTTTACAAAAAAATTTTTGATCGTTCCTTTCGAGCACAAAATGCCAAAAACGCGTTTGGTTTTTGCCATGGACTGCCTTGTGAAGGATAACGAAACCTTTTTGTTGTAAGAATGCAGCGATTGTCATAGGTGAATTATATCAAATGATGACTTTGATTTATATACGTAATTGTGGTAAAATTTGTTAATTCTGAGGCTTTGGCCAAGGAACTTACACGAAGTTCTTCTGTCCGGGAAAGAGGACGTATGCGTCGCGTTATATGCGTTGTCATTGCATTGGTGAGCTTTGTGGGCACCGGTGTGCTGTTTTCCAGAGCCTTTGCGTACAAGCAAGCTTTTGACTTGGACGGTCAGGCGAGTGGGTTACAAGTGCCGCAACTGATGATGCTCATCGTTGCCATTGTAATGGCTGCTACTGGTGTTTTGTTTGCCAGTTTTGCCTTCAGCAGCAACATCTACCGCGTCTTCCACGGCAAGGTCATTGACCGCGAGAAGAAGGAGGCGTACACCGATCCCGACAGCACCACCGGTGGCATCAACATAGGCGGTATCAACGTTGGCGGCGTGCCGCTGGGCAATGGGATGTCGGTTGGTGGCACACAGGTTGGAGGTGTAACCACCGGTAGCACGCGGGTTCCTGGTGCTTATCACCCCGCCAGATACTTCCTTCAGCTGCAGCGGCCAGAAGATGACCGCACTGGCTGGGTGGAGGTTTCAGCTAACACCTACAACACTGTCCGCAACGGGAGCTCACTCGATCTTCGTCGTAAGTAACGGTGTGGCAGTGCTACGTGCAATGTTTATTGCGTAGCACTGCCACCCGCGCCTTTTGTTGTAAGATTTATATTTACCTTTTGGCTACTCGCTATATAATTAAGTATATAAACGGGGATTAAGGTATGTGGCAAGAGTTCACGCAGGATAGCCTTTACGAAACAGCGGCATATAAAATTGCCCTTTGGATATCAGTAAGTGTGTTAGTGTGCGCAGTAGTATACTGCGCATTTTTAGATATCTAAAGCGCGGTGCCACCTAACGCCGCGCTTTTACCAGCAGGCTAGTTGTTGTTTTTGTCTGGCTGAGGGATTGGCAGACCGCTATCATCCCAGACATTGCCACTAAACGCTGTAAGTGTCACGCCTGTGCCAATTTTTACAGGACCATATTCGGCATGACGACCAAAGCGGTTGTTCGTTACCGAAACTGTTTTAAGCGTGTCGCTAAGGTCCGAATTGCGTTTTTGTGAGATGTTAAAGCTATATCCACCCCAATCCGCCCAGTTTGAGTCGAGCGATACTATGCCAGTTGTACCAAAATCCTGAGTAATTTGGACTGATGAATTTGCCCGCGAATCGTTGGGGTTCATATTATTGTGAATAACTTGAATATTTGTGCCATCAAGGATCTGCACGCAGTCGTTATGAGTGCCGTCAGTCGTATTGGGGTCGAAGTCATACCACTGCATGTCGTGTAGGTAAGAGTCGCGTACCATGGAATTATTGCTTAGTTTCATGTCGTCAACCGAACCATGCACATTGACGCGCAAAAGTGTAATATTTTCGCCCCAAATGCCGTCTATTAGTACCGAAGGTGCTATAGGTACAAATTCAGAGTCTTTTACGACTATATTTTTGCCGCCGCGGTGTGTATAGGGCGACATGCTGTCTTCTACCTGTGTATCAAGGAGCGCGGTGTTAGAAGCAGCCTTACCACCATGGAAAATACAGTTTGTAAATGTTATATTGCTGCCCGTTACTTTGACGAAACCGTGGAAATCTTTATTGCTAATTGTCTGGCCATCATAGCTCGCGTCAAATGTCTGATCGCCGCTTACGACGGTTAATATGCCAGAATTCAACAGACCCGTATTTGTTGCGTCTGGTTTCATATTTGCTGGGAATGGATCAGGCCTTGCCCCACTCACTACTGGTGCAGTAAACTGTACGGCTTTGCCATTGAGTGCAGTTGCGTCACTGACAATGTTTGCCGGGCTCGCAACGGTGCCGGTAGTTGGGTCGACAACCGCAAATGGTCCGGCGGCATGCGTCGCAATAAGAATGTAGCCAATTAGCGCCACACACAGGGCGGCGCCAAGTGCAATAAGTAAGTTACGTTTTGTCGCATGTTTTTGCGTATTGTTTTTAGATGAGGCTTTAGGCAACACAGTTGCTCCAATCCATTACATTTATGCTTAATAGTGAACGCAGTAAGCGCGAAAGTCAAGCCATGCTAAAAACGTTCTGTGGATAACAAATGTGATATTTTTTACGGTTCTCTTTAGGGATTTGGCCTATAGTAACTATAGCTAAGGAGGGTACCTATGACCACACACCCGTCTCGTGTACGGGGAGTTTACTAATTTTAAGACGCCTTTGTAAATCCTGCCTATAAAATAACCGCCACCCATTATGGCGGTTATTTTGTACTATAGAGTCATGGAGCACATAATCAGACAGCAAATTACAGCTGCGCGCGCCACCTATACAGATTGGCATGAAGCTATATCGCCCCAAACAAATATCCACATTGCCGTTATGTCTGAACCATTTTTGACATATGTTTTTAATGGTAAAAAGACAGTTGAATCGCGTTTTTCGCTTCATAAAGTGGCACCCTTTAACAAGGTGCATGTTGGTGACAGTGTGCTTTTAAAGGCAGGTTTAGTGGTTGGCTGTTTTACTGTTGGTTGGGTAAAATACTTTGACCTTACTAGTCTGCCAATACAGATGATAGCCGCTAATTATAATGAAGCGATTTGCGGTAGCCCAGACTTTTGGCGCGGCAAATCGACAAAACGGTATGCAACACTTGTAGGTGTCACTAAAGTACGGCGACTAACGTCCATCGCTATAAAAAAGCGCGATAGGCGTGGATGGGTGAGTATCGTCGAATAATCGCCCGTACTCTGGGAGCAAGAAAAATACCCCAGTTTTTAGGCTGAGGTATTTTTCTTGGTACGCCCGGCAGGACTCGAACCTGCGACCACTTGGTTCGAAGCCAAGTACTCTAATCCACTGAGCTACGGGCGCGCGCGACTAGCGTTAGTATAGCAGATTAGAGCAGTTTATTGCATTATATAGGGATGACTTCTTTATTAGGCGAGGTGCAGGCGTTAGCTACAGGACGCTACATTGTCGCAGTTTCTGGCGGTGTTGATTCGATGGTGCTTTTGCATATGTTACTCCAATTGCCTCATTTGCAATTGGTAGTTGTTCACGTAAATCACGGCATCCGAACTGACGCCGAGCGAGATGAAGCACTTGTGGCCGCATTCTGTGCGTCGCACAATATTAAGTATGTTGCTACACGTCTCAATCTGGGCCCAAGAGTAAGCGAAGCAGACGCAAGATACGCGCGTTATGCTTTTTTGCAACACTGTCGCATTGAGTATAATGCTGTCGCAATTATAACCGCACATCATCAAAATGATGTGTGCGAAACGGCGTTATTAAATGTTATGCGCGGAACTAGTTGGCGGGGCATTGCACCTTTTGTAACTAATGAACAGCTTAAACGACCACTGGTAAATGTGCCAAAAGATGCACTTGTTGCCTATGCCCAATACCATAAAGTGCCATGGCGCGAAGATAGCACAAACGCGCAGAGCGACTACACTCGCAACTACATCCGCAACATTATTATGCCTATATTTAATGCTAAAAGTTTATCGTGGCAGACGATTTTTTTGCGACAAGTTCGCAATCAACGGGCTTTACGTCGCAAAATAGAAGCCGAACTGAGTAAGGCACTGACATTGCTTACGCGCACACAAAAACATAGGATTTTTGCTAAGCGCTATGACTGGATTATGTTGCCAGAAACTGTTCGTTATGAGCTTTTCCAAACACTATGTCGCCACCATATAAATGGGAGTCTAACGCAAGCACAGGCCGCTGCGGCATGCGTTTTTATTAGGACTGCACGGGCTGGTAAGTATATGCCCCTCAATAAAATGTGGCAGTTGCGAGTTACGCGCCAAGAATTCGTTGTCGAACTCGCCTTTGGCATGGTAAAGTAAGATATTACTAGATTCTAAGGACAGATACAGCGTGAAACCAAATCGACAATCCAATGCCAAATATATGCGCCTGACCATTTTTTGGGCGCTAGTTATAGTAGTGGGACTGGTGTTGTGGGCAGTTTATTCACCACAGCAAAACCTAAAGGACGTTGCTTTTAGCGACGTTATTCACCAAGCCAATAACGGCGATATTGCAAAAATAGAAATCCAGGGTGACGAATTAACAATTACTCCTAAGGGGAGTGATCAACCAACCGAAAAATCAGTCAAAGAGAACGGCAGCAGTATTTACGACCAAGGTCTCAAGCAAGACGCAAAAGTCGAAGTCAACGTCAAAAAACCGTCAGACACTAGCACGACACTCTGGAATATCGCGAGCATCGTATTGCCAGTGGCGTTGTTTGGCGGACTTTTCTTCTTAATGTTCCGTCAGGCACAAGGCCAAAGTAATCAAGCAATGGGCTTTGGACGTTCTAAAGCTCGTTTGTATGCCAACGAAAAAGACAAAATCGTTTTTGATAGTATTGCTGGTAACGCCGAAGCTAAGCAGGACTTGGTCGAAGTTGTTGATTTCCTAAAACACCCTAAAAAATTCCGCGAAGTGGGCGCTAAGATTCCAAAAGGCGTGCTGCTTGTCGGCCCTCCAGGAACAGGTAAAACTATGTTGGCTCGCGCTGTTGCTGGCGAAGCCGGAGTGCCATTCTTTAGCATTAGTGGTTCTGAATTTGTTGAAATGTTCGTTGGTGTTGGTGCAAGCCGTGTGCGCGACTTATTTGCAAAGGCCAAAAAGAATGCGCCATGTATTATCTTTATTGACGAAATTGACGCTGTTGGTCGCCGCCGTGGTAGTGGTATGGGTGGCGGTCATGACGAACGCGAACAAACGCTTAACCAAATCTTGGTTGAAATGGACGGTTTTGAACAAGATACCAATGTCATTGTGCTTGCTGCAACAAACCGATCAGATGTGCTTGACCCGGCGTTGCTGCGCCCAGGTCGTTTTGACCGCCGTGTACAGATTACATTGCCTGAACGTCGCGACCGCGAAGCAATCTTAAAAGTACATTTTGCTAATAAGCCGCTCGCTAAAGATGTCGACCTTGACGCTCTTGCCGCAAAAACTGCCGGGTCTTCGGGTGCCGACCTTGCCAATATAGCCAACGAAGCAGCGATTATTACCGCTCGCCACAACCGTAAAACAATTAATAATGAAGACGTAACCGAAGCATTCGAAAAAGTTGCTATTGGCCCAGAACGCAAGACTAAAGTCATGAGCGAGGGCGAAAAAGAACTAACTGCATACCACGAAGCAGGTCACGCGCTTGTCGGTCATGTTTTGCCGGATTCCGATCCGGTGCACAAAGTTACTATTATTCCTCGAGGTGGTACCGGCGGTGTGACGTGGTTCTTGCCGCCGCAGGATCGCGTGTACACTTCTGTCGTCGAGTTTAAAGACGTGCTCGCTCGCTGTTTGGGCGGCCGTATTGCCGAAAAAGTTAAATATGGTCAAGACCGTGTCACTACTGGCGCCGGCGATGACCTACGCAAAGCAACGCAAATTGCCCGCAATATGGTTGTCGAAGAAGGCATGAGCAAAGGCCTGCGCGACATCGTCTTCCATGAAGACCAAGGCGGCATGATGTTTGACCGCATGGTCCATGAACGCCCATATTCAGAAGACACTGCCAAGCAGATAGACCAAGAGGTCGAAGCACTACTGCGCGAAGCGGGCACGCGTGCTGAAGCAATTATTCGCGCCAATCCGGGTCCTCTCAAAAAATTGGCCGACGCGCTGCTTAAAAAAGAGACCGTCGACGGTCCAGAAGTCAAAGTACTTTTGGCCGATGCTAAATTACCCAAAGAAGCAGCCCTGTACTAGCTAATAAACGGAGCCATAGCGGCTCCGTTTTTGGTTCGGCTAAACGTTCGATATCTGATATAATAAGTTTTAAATTAGCTCAACACACTCGACGATTCATGGTAAAAAAATTTTTCGCCCGCGCCAATGGCAAATTGAGTGTGGGGTTGGCGGCATCGTTGCTAGCCGGCTCCACGCTTATTTCGAGCCTGCTTGGTCTTTACCGCGAAAAACTCTTACTAACAAACTATTACGACCACTACCCGCAAGGTATTGATGCGTATAAAGTCGCCTTTACTATTCCTGATTTCATGTTTTTTTTGCTTGTGTCCGGCGCATTAAGTGTTACGCTTATCCCTGTTTTGAACCAACGTTTGGCGGCTGGTAATAAAAAATCTGCCTGGGAACTATGCAGTAGTCTTATAAATTTGTTTGCTATCGCCACGTTTGTGACAAGCATTTTGATTATCATTTTTGCCGAACCGCTTATACAATACGTTGTTGCGCCAGGCCTCGACGAAGATACTCGCGGTTTAGCTGTTTCGCTGATGCGCGTTATTGCTATCAATCCATTTTTGTTTTCGATTTCGACTGTGCTGGCAAGCATGCAACAGGCGGTTGGGCGGTTCTTCTTTTATGCACTGGCGCCGTCCATTTACAGCCTTGGAATTATTATTGGTATTTTGGTGTTTACCAACAAAATTACGATTTTTGGAGTGACGGTTTTCCAGGGCGGCATAATGGGCGTGGCTTTGGGCGTGGTTTTAGGCTCGATTTTACAGCTCATTGTTAGCAGTATCGGCATGATTGGGATGAACTTTTCGTATCAGTTCAAGATTTTTTGGAAGAACCTGGGCCTTCGGCAAGTGCTTAAATTGCTGCCGCCACGTTCAATCGACCAAGGCATTGACTACTTTAATAATCTTGTTGAAATCAACTTGGCCTCGCGTTTAGCGTCGGGCACTATTACGGCGTACCAGGTGGCAACAACACTTCATATGGTGCCAATTACCCTCATTGGCGTGGCAATTTCTACTGCTGTATTCCCTAAGTTTACCGAGCAATTGGCGCGCGGTCGTGATGATTTATTCCGCAAAGAAATACGTATATTTTTGCGCATTATAATCTGGCTTGCACTGCCGGTAGCGGTGATTGCCTTTTTAGGTCGCGGTTACTTAGTGAGTTTTATTAAGGTCAATGGTGCGCCCGAAATTGCCGATATTTTAGGGACACTGGCGATTGCAATTTTGTTCCGTTCTATTTACCACTTAGCGTCGCGCACTTTTTATGCCAAGCAAGATACACGCACGCCGCTGTATATTTCGATTGGCACTATTATGCTAAACATTGCGCTGGCAACCTGGTTTGTACTGGTTTTGCACATTGGCGTGTTTGGGCTGGCTGCCGCCCAGGCAATTGTTTCATTTGTGGAGGTTTCAATTTTGTTCACAATTATGTCACAACGCCTAAAGGGGCTATTTAACGCGGCATTTATTGGCGCTGTGCTAAAAATGGTGTCGGCAACGGGCCTTATGTTTATTGTGACGTATGTGATGATTAAAAAGTTTAATCTGACCTCTGTTGGGAACGATACATTTTCGCTTTTGCCGCCATTTGTCCTTATTGTTAGTGTTAGTTTTGTGTCATACTTGCTATTCAGCCGTCTGCTTGGCATCGAAGAGGCAAACCCAATTTTGCAACGCATTAAACAATTTGCCCTGGACCGAGTGCGGCCTGTCGTATAATCATGGAACACATCAGAAACTTTTGTATCATCGCCCACATTGATCACGGCAAGTCGACTCTTGCCGATCGTTTGCTTGAGCTCACCAACACTGTCCAAAAGCGAGACATGAAAGCACAATTGCTTGACCGCATGGATTTAGAGCGCGAAAAAGGTATTACCATAAAGCTGCAGCCAGTGCGCATGCAGTATAAAAGTCACGAATTAAATCTCATCGACACGCCTGGTCACGTAGATTTTAGCTACGAAGTGTCGCGTAGCCTTGAGGCCTGCGAAACAGCGTTGCTCGTTGTCGACGCTACGCAAGGTATCCAGGCACAAACATTAGCGAATGTTTATTTGGCGATCGCCGCCGATTTAACAATTATTCCCATTCTTAACAAAATTGACTTGCCGGCCGCCGATGTTGACCGTGTTGCAAACGAAATTATTACGCTTCTTGGCTGTAAACGCGATGAAATTCTTGAGGTCTCAGCCAAAACTGGCCTCAATGTTGAACAAGTATTAGACAAAATTATAGAGGTCGGCAAACCACCGCGTGGCCAGGTTGACCAACCGTTACGGGCGCTGGTTTTTGATTCAATGTATGACGACTACCGCGGCGTTGTTCTGTACGTGCGCATTATGGATGGTCGGCTAAAAAAGAATGACGCCATTCGCATGATTGCAGCAGGTGCCGATGGATTAGCGCTCGAAATTGGTCATTTGTCGCCAAATATGGCGCCTGATCCGACGCTCAATACAGGTCAGATTGGCTACATTGTAACCAATTTTAGGTCTGTCGCCCAGGCTCGTGTCGGTGATACCGTTACACTATCAACAAAACCTGCCACCGAGGCTTTGCCAGGCTACAAAGAAGTTAAGCCATTTGTCTATGCTGGTGTTTTTCCAAGCTCAAACGAAGACTACCCAGCGCTTAAAGATGCACTCGAAAAGCTCAGCCTCAACGACGCCGCCTTACAATATACGCTCGAAAACAGTCAGGTGCTTGGTCATGGTTTTCGTGTCGGCTTTTTAGGCTTGCTGCACATGGACATTGTGCGCGAACGTTTGGAGCGTGAATACGATCTAGAATTAATCGTCACCAACCCTTCTACTGATTACCGTGTGGAGCTAATTGATGGGGTGACCATTGCCATTCAAAATGCAGCTGATCTGCCAGATGTCACTAAAATTGCAGCCATCCGCGAACCGTGGATCAAAGGTGAAGTCGCTTGCCCCGGCGATTACGTTGGTTCAGTGCTGCAATTAATTGTGCAGCAGCGCGGCCACCAAAAGCATATTGATTACATTGACAACCAACTCGCCCTCATTAGCTTTGAAGCACCGCTCGCTAACATGCTGACAGACTTTTATGATCAGCTTAAGAGTTTAACTAGTGGTTATGGCTCATTCAATTATGAGCTTGCAGATTATCGCGTTGAAGATTTGGTACGGCTGGACTTTTTAGTCGCTGGCGAGCGCGTAGATAGCCTTAGTCTTATGGTTCACCGGAGTGAGTCTATGCGCGTTGGTCGCGAAATTGTTGGACGATTAAAGGCGATCATTCCTAAACAGTTGTTCCAGGTTGCTGTTCAGGCGGCGATTGGTGGTAAAATTATCGCCCGCGAAGATGTACAGGCTAGCAAAAAAGATGTTACCGGTCATTTGTATGGCGGTGATGTAAGTCGCAAAAAGAAACTATGGGCTAAGCAAAAAGCCGGTAAAGCCCGCATGAAAAAATTCGGCAAAGTAGAAATTCCGAACGAAGCGTTTACCGTACTCCTTAAGCGTGACTAAAATGTTGCTTGCGCATTTTTGCGTTTACGCATTATACGGCGCACCAACAAAACGCCCGTTGCAACAACAATAGAAATACCAATAAAAATTGGAATTAATACATCATAGCCTGTATTAGCTAAAGTGTTAACTGGATTTGAGCTGGTTGTGGCGCAGGTGCCTTGCTCATACGCGCCACCGCCATACGCTCCACAACCGTACTGTGCAAAATGATATGTGTTTTTCATGTAGTTCCCCTAAGCTTATTGCTATTCTAGCATAAACAATATAAGCTAAGAATACATAATATGGGGAAAACCCAAGGGGAGTAAGAGGTGACAAATTTTGGTGAAATTTTAGGCATTGGTGCGCCTGAACTAATTATAGTTTTGGCGATCATCTTGCTGCTATTTGGTGGTAAAAAATTACCAGAACTGTTCCGCAGTGCTGGTTCATCTGTCCGCGAACTACGTAAAGGTTTAAACGGCGAAGAAGAAGGCAAACGACAAAATGTCTCAAGCACCGACGCCCAAAACCGTTAGTGCAGCGCAGTCCAATCAACAGCTACCCACATTTTTAGATCACGTTCACGAACTTCGCCGTCGGCTTTTTTGGGTGGTAGCCGCCGTTTTGGTTGTGTCGAGCGTTGCCTATGGTTTTATAAACCAGATTATTGATATCTTAACGTACCCGCTCGGCAACCAGCGGCTGTTTTACTTGACGCCAGCAGGAGGGTTGAGTTTTTCGATTAAACTTTGCGTTTACACTGGTATTTTGGTCGCAGTCCCGCTTATTATGTATCATATCTACCGATACCTAGAACCACTGATGGGTAAGTGGCGGCGGTCGGCATTCTTTTACGTTGGTTTATCGACGACGTTGGCGGCAGGCGGCGTGCTTTTTGCGTATTTTGTCAGTTTGCCAGGCGCCTTGCATTTTTTGACTAATTTTAATCTCGATCACATTCAGGCAATGTTAACGGTGGATTCTTATCTATCATTTGTCCTGACGTATTTATTGGGCGCAGCGCTTCTTTTTCAAATTCCTCTACTTTTATTGATCATAAATACGATGACGCCGCTTAAGCCGAGTAAACTTATGAAGTCACAGCGTTATGTTATTGTGGCTGCATTTTTAATTGGCGCAGTCATTTCGCCGACGCCCGATATTATGAATCAGACATTTTTAGCACTCCCCATTGTTGCCATGTACGAACTAGGGGTGGTTATGGTGTGGACGCAAAACCGCGCTCGCCGTCGTAAGCAGGCAAAACAAGAAGTCGTACGGTCCGCTGTTGTTGCAGCGCCGGTGCGCGCACAGCAAACAATCCCGCTCAAAGCTTTGCAAGAGCTTGCCAGACCAGCGCCCGCGGTCCGCCAAATGCCGCGACCAATTGCACCACAGACCATCGCAAAACCAGTTGCCCGTCCGATGCGCCCGCAACCAGCCATGAATGATATTATTGCACGACCTCGACCAGCTACTGCACAAGCGCTACCTGCACGGCCGCAAACACCTGTTGTTCGTCCGGCGTCTAATCTTACAGTTCCGCGCCGTTCGGTCGACGGTTTTGTGGCATATCGACCGCCGGCTGCGGCATAAATGGTCTTGACAGTTCGACAATTATGCTTATGATTAAACTAAAGGCTACTTAAAACAAAAAAGGTGATTAGTAATGGCAACTCCATCAATAGTAGAAGAAATTTTACAGAAGCGTATGGACCGCAAAGACTTTTTAAAGCACATCGGCATGGGTGTCGCTGCTTTAACGGGTGTTGCAGCGGTAGTCAAAGCATTTAAGCCACAACAACGCGAAAATGGCTACGGAAGTGCGGCATACGGCGGTCGCGGTCTACAAAAATAGCAATATAACGTATTAAAAAGAACGGCCTACGGGCCGTTTTTTCTGTGGAAAACTTTAGTATTGCATACATCAGGAGCGTGCGTTAGTATGACGCCAAACCAAACTTAAGCAATGTGCCGCAGTACAACTGTCTGGCAAGACTTCAAATACATTAAGGGGGAATAATGTCACGACTTCCACAGCCTGGCGGCGACGTTGATACTTGGGGCGACGTATTAAATAATTACCTATTGCAGCAGCACAATCCAGATGGCACGCATAAGGTTAGTGAGGTGCTTCGCGTACCAGCCCAAATTGGCCTTATTTTAGCGAGTAATCCAGCGTTAACCAATGGTTTGGGCTGGAAACCACTCACAAAGACAGATGTAGGCTTAAGTAATGTCGACAACACGGCCGATACTGCAAAACCAATTAGCGCGGTGCAGCAGGCGGCACTTGATACTAAGATTTCGCGCAGCGATGCTGTTGCGATGGCAGTCGCCTTGTAACTATGAAACAAATTGTCAAAAATTACAGCTTTAACGTCAGTGCATGTACGGTCACATTTACTGATTTTGCCGGTATCTCGCTTGATCGGCTTTTGCTCGTTACGAATGTGACAGCAAACGTGGTCGTATATCAATTTAATGACCCCGCGTTAGGCGCGAGCGTTACGGGCAATATATTGACACTAGCGTATGACACGACATCTATGCACGGTAGTGACAGGCTACAAATTATCTATGACTGCGCGACGGGCGATCCGATTTACGATATATCGGCGTCAGGGTCGAATATTCAGGGTAATGTAGCGGCTGGCAGTAACGATAGCGGTAACCCTGTAAAAGTTGGTGGTATTTACCAGAGTAGCGCGCCCAGTTTGGCAAACGGGCAGCGTGGCGATTTGCAGCTTGATGGTCAAGGGCGGCTCATGGTAACGACGGCACCATTAGCGGCTGGTACAGATTCGGTTAATGTGCAAGGCAGTTTTAATGAACTCACGGGGCTCACCGCCGGTTCACTTAATGCTGATTTAGTGCCAAGCACTGATGTCGCGGCTTATCGCAGTTTTAGTTTACAGACTACGGGGACTTGGTCGGGCACCTTAAGCTTTCAAGCATCAGACGACAATAGCAACTGGACAAACCTCGGGTGTGTGGTTAAAGATAGCTCGCAGACATTCTTAACGGCGGGTAACTTTACGAGTAACGGTGCATTTTCTGGCCCGCTTTTACATCGCTACTTTAGGGTGCGAATGACGGTGTATACCTCAGGCGCCGTAAGCGGCATTTTCGAACTTTATACATCGCCAGTGACTGCACCAATGCAACTTGTCTCTCCTAATGCTGCTATTGGTGTCGGCGTACCAACAACAGCGTTTTATATGGCTACAGCAGATGGTGGTGGTGTGTTGCGCGGCCTCGGTAATGCGGCACAGGGTGACATTGCAAGCGGCGCGACATTACTTGGCAGTGTGTCGTATCTGTTTGATACTGCGCAAACTAACATTTACCAACGCAAGCGAAATGTGAGTGTTTTTAAAACTATTACAGCAACGTCTTCGGCGGGTACAACTATTTGGCAACCGGGGACTGGCAAAAAGTTTAGGCTGATGCGCTACGCAATTCAGGTAACGGGCGATGTTGCAATTGGGAGCGGCGGTGATGTCGATGTCGTCCTTAAAGACAATACTACGGGACTTGCGGCGGCATTTAGTTTTTATGCGCCATCGACCGCTGCTACAGCAACGGGGAATGGCGCCACGAGCGGATGGATTGATTTAGGTAATGGCATTTTGAGTAGCGCGGCTGATAATCCACTTGTGGTAGGTCTGAGCACCACGCTTACCAGTGGTAAGATCCGCGTTGTGGTATGTGGGACGGAGGAGTAGCTAGTATGGGTTACTGGGCCGGGCTCGGCATGAACTATGGGCACCAAGCAACGCACAATCCATATAATGCTATACAGGTAGCGGCTGACTTTGCTTTTTTGCGCAGCATGGGCGTGGCTAAATTACGCATTGCTTATCCAACATTTGATGCGGGTGGTATTCCGGCCTTGCAATGGCTTGTTCAGACAGCTTTGGCGGCAGGATTCTATGTGATTTGGGGCGCAACTTCGAGCGCCGGCACGCCGGTTACCGCAACGCGTTGGGCAAGCTTTAAAAGCTATGTTCAAACAACATTGGCGCCGTGGGCACAGGCGCAAAATACTGCGCAACTGGAATTGGCTGTGGGTAACGAAGAAGAGTTCCACTGCGATGGCACAACCCTCACCGTTTCGACAGTAGTAAGTGATCTTGCAGCGCTTGCGACAAATGTGCAAGTCATATATACAGCGGGAGCTATTTCGTATCAATCGCCAATTGCGTTCATAACGAACTGGAGCGCAAACGGACTTGGCGGTTTGGACCGAATTGGTTTTAACGCGTATTCATTAGGGGCGGGTATAAAAACACATGCAAATAATATTGTGGCGCATTTCCCTAACAATGGGTATTTATCGGAATGGGGCACGCCAAATGGTTTTAATGATTTTGGCAATGAACAGTTTTTTGCAAACGTCACCCAAACCCAAGTCAACGCCTTAAAAACTGTTGGCATTGATGCGTATTATTTTTGTTATCGCGACGGCAGCTTTGGTTTACCGGCAAATGCCTGGGCGATAAAAACAACAACAGACAATTTTCGGCTTGCTGCTCCAAAGTTATTTGGTGTGAGATCATGGTTTGCAGGCAATCCTAATGCCAGCGTAAGCCGAACGGGACAAAGGGCACGTGCGCCAACGCAGGCGCGGACAGCTACCCCACACCGACAAACCTAACCAAGCGCCAAAGTAATAAGCGCTGCAAAACAATCAAAGTGCTGCCTAAGGTTGTCAGGAAGCAAGCATATGCTTATAGTACACATATGGATTTAGATCAACGACTACGGCAAAAAGTAGCCGCCTACAAGCCGTCGCGCGCGGCATTGGCACCAATTTTGAGCGAACCGTTCCTTATAATGTGCGGCATTACTGGCGCAGGCAAGGATGCTGTTATACGGAACTTGCTAGCAACCTTTCCAAACGACTACCAATTTGTCGTCACACACGTTACGCGCAGACCTCGATCAAACAGCGGTATTATGGAACGCGATGGCGTTGATTACCACTTTATTGATTTTACGACCGCTGACCGTATGCTCGACGCCGGCGAGTATATAGAAGCTAATATTGTGCATGACCGTGACATTTACGGCGCAACCATAGCTGCCGTCAAGCATATTAAAGATGCTGGCAAGATTGCCCTGAGCGATATAACAATACAGGGGGTCGATAATTTTGTTGACCTTGGTCTAAATGTTAGGCCAGTGTTTTTGCTGCCGCCAAGCTATGAAGTATGGCGCCAGCGTTTGGCGAACCGTGGCGCAATGGGTAATGAAGAATTACGACGCCGATTACAAAGCGCAATCACCGAAATAACTCACGCGCTCGCTCTTCCGCACTATTATATTGTGATTAATGACCACCTGTCTACGACAGCAAAGCTGGTCAATAGTATAGGTCATGGCGAACCTGTCGAACCACGCTATAAAGCTTCGGTTGCTGTTGCCCAAACATTGCTTAAACGCATTAAAGCTGAGCTTGCGGCGCTTGGCGAATAACAGTTTGGCACTCTTGACTTGTGAGTGCTAGCCAGCTTATGATAAAACGTAGTTATGACCGATCGCCAACAGCAAATTTTAGCTGCTATCGTTGAACAATACGCCGAGGTTGCGGCCCCGGTTGGTTCGGTCATGCTCGCAAAATTATTTGGTGTCAGCTCGGCGACAATACGTGCAGAAATGGGTCGGCTCGAAGACATGGGTTTGATCACACAACCACACACGAGTGCAGGCAGAATCCCCACTGACAGAGGTTACCGTGCCTACGTCAACGCCCTGCACAATAATGACCAGGCACCACTGCGTGTGGAACGACCGGCGCGCGCTCTCGATACGCGCGTGGCGCAGGCCGGTCGTGCTGACTTAGCCATTCGTTCCGCGGTCGACATGCTTGTCGAGCTCACCCACAATGTGGGCCTCGCTACCATTGGTGATCAGCTGTACTTGAACGGTTTTGGCCGCTTATTTACTCAGCCCGAATTTATGCGCGGCGGTCCAGTCCACGAAGTTGCCCGGCTGCTCGATAACCTCGAACCTTGGCTCCGCGAAGCAACCCCCAATGAACCGCTCAACGTCTACATTGGCAGCGAAAACCCCATCGGCAAAAGCAGCGGCTGCAGTTTAATTATTAGCCGTTTCCGTTCACCGTACTCTGACTTTAGCTATATTGGCGTCTTGGGCCCAACCCGCCAAAGCTACCGCGAAGTCATGAGCCTTGTGCAACACGCCGGTCAAACATTAGAAGCAACAATGTAAGGAGTATTATGCCTAAGCCCACTAAAAAAGAACTCGATCTACAGGCACGTGTCGATGAACTGACTGGCGACCTGCAACGCTTACGCGCCGATTTTGAAAACTACCGCAAACGCGTCGATAACGAAAAAACGCAACTTACAGAACTAACCAAAGCTGCGACTATTATGAAATTATTGCCAATTATCGACACCGTTGAGCGCGCAATTACCCATATGCCAGCAGAACTCGCCGACAATTCATGGGCTCAAGGGATTGCTGGCTTGGCCAAAAACCTTGATAAATCACTCGGCGAATTGGGATTAAAACGAATTCCAGCCGCCGAGGGCACTCCCTTTAACCCTGCTCACCACGAAGCGGTCGTAATGGACGAAGAAGCCCAAGGTGATCAAGAGGTCATTGCCGAAGAACTTCGCCCTGGTTACTCCTTAGCCGGTACCGTTGTGCGCCCAAGCATGGTCAAAGTCACGCGCCAATAAAATCATGGTGTCGCCGCCGCACGCCAGATGACGTGGGCGGCAATACCGAGCAGTGGCTAACCTATGGTCGGCACCCTTACCTCGTCTGCTTCAAACTTTAGTTTGATCAGCGGACTGAGGCCTTTGATGTCCGGATCGAATATGTCGTCCATCCACCCCTGCGCCATAAAAACGTTGCCCGCAGGCTGGCCAAATACTCGCGGTCCCCGCAGACCGCGCGAATACAACACGCTCCCGTACCTGTTGGCCGGCAACGAACACGTTTCGAGCGTCGCGCCAACATAACAGTGTAGTCCGGGTCGGCCGCCACCAATTTTCTGCGCCCAGGTTGTGCTGTAGTGCATTAGATGAACAGTAAACGTGACGTACCACGCATCGTTATGCTTGATGACTTGAGGTACCTCCATTTCTGAATACCGTCCCTCTCCGCTGACCAGTGGTGGCAGCAATTCCCATTCAGTAAACTCGTCGTTTTTCGCTACTGCGTGGCCAATGCAGGCATTATATGGCGCAGCAACATCGGCAAGGCGAGCGGCGAACGCCACATGCAGCCGGCCGTCGTCGTCCACAAAGGGGTAGGGGTCTCTAAAAATGGGACCAAAACCGCATTCGTCGGCTTCGATAGTGCGGTACGGCCAGGCCGGAGACAAAATAGGTTCGTCGGTGACGCGTTGCCAGTCGCAGAGCTCGGCACTGCGCGACCGGGCAAGACCAATGCGTTGCCGCCACGGTTCCGCCGCATCACTACAGTGTAGGCCTGTGTAGAACAAAAGATGATTTGTCGGACTGAGACTGTAGATGCCAGAGCCCCAAATCGCCTGACTAAAGTGGTTCCAGTGCCCAGTAAGTGCCGGCTTTTGGACGATCCATTCGCCATTTTCGTCACGCGTTGCATGGCCTAGTTGGCTTGAAAAGTGACGAAGTTCCGACGATACCCAGCGTGAGGATTGCAGAAAAAAGACATGTTCGGGTAGGTCGGTCGCGGCGCCCGGTCCCACTGGGAAAATATTATCCCATATGTAATGGCCGAGATTGTGCTCAGTGAGTGTGCTCACCGACACCTCCAATAGTCGCGTAAAAGGGCAACCAAAGCAGTCGCTCGGTACCTTTTTAGTATACACGGGCCAAAAATTGTTAGCACTCTTGACGCACGAGTGCTAATTTTTTATGCTAGAATTATATTAGCAATCAGTGCCTTAGGTTGCTAAAATTGAATCAACAATTTGCTATTTTAATTCCCAAAAGGAGGACAACTTATGGGTAAAATCATCGGCATCGACCTCGGTACCACTAACAGCGCAATGGCATACATGATTGCCGGCAAGCCCGACGTCATCGCCAACGCCGAAGGCAACCGCACTACACCAAGCGTTGTGGCTGTTAACAAAAGCGGCGAACGATTGGTTGGGCAAGTCGCCCAGCGTCAACGCGTGACCAACGCAAAAAACACCATTTACGGTGTCAAACGTTTAATCGGCCGCAAGTTTAGCGACGCTGAGGTGCAAAAAGACCTCGACTTAATGCCATACGAAATTATTAAAAGCGGCGACAGCGTTAAAGTAAAAATGGGCGACAAAGATTACAGCCCCGAAGAAGTCAGCGCTATGATCTTAAGCAAGCTCAAAGCCGACGCAGAAGCCTTTTTGGGCGAAAAAGTCACCGAAGCTGTTATTACCGTCCCGGCTTACTTTGACGACAGCCAGCGCCAAGCCACTAAAGACGCTGGTAAAATTGCCGGGCTCGAAGTTAAACGCATTATTAACGAGCCAACCGCTGCCGCATTAGCTTACGGGCTCGAGAAGAACAAAGAAGAAAAAATCGCCGTCTTCGACCTTGGTGGCGGTACCTTTGACGTGTCAATTTTGGAACTCGGCGACGGCGTTTTTGAAGTTAAAAGCACCAACGGTGATACCCACCTTGGTGGCGAAGACTTCGACAACCGCATTATGAACTTCTTTATTGACGAGTTCAAAAAAGAACACGGCGTCGACCTCAAAGCCGACAACGCTGCCAAACAGCGCCTTAAAGACGAAGCCGAAAAAGCCAAAAAAGAACTCAGCAGCACGACCGAAGTCGAAATTAACTTGCCGTTCTTGACTGCCGACGCTGACGGTCCAAAACACTTCGAAATGAAGCTGACCCGCGCCAAATTAGAAGAACTTGTCGCCGACTTAATCGACAAAACTGCCGAACCATGCGAAAAAGCCTTAAGTGACGCCGGGCTTAAAGCCAGCGACATTGACGAAATCGTTTTGGTCGGTGGTATGACCCGCATGCCAGCCGTGGTCGAAAAAGTCAAAAAAATCTTTGGCAAAGACCCGCTTAAAGGCGTGAATCCAGACGAAGTTGTGGCCATTGGTGCTGCGATCCAAGGTGGCGTTTTGGCCGGCGACGTTAAAGACGTACTGCTGCTCGACGTTACGCCGCTAAGCCTTGGCATCGAAACCATGGGCGGCGTCATGACCAAGCTTATTGAGCGCAACACCACTATTCCAACCAGCAAATCCGAAACCTTTAGCACCGCCGCCGACAACCAGCCGCAGGTAGAAATCCGCGTGCTGCAAGGCGAGCGCCAAATGGCAAACGACAACAAAGAACTGGGTATTTTCCAGCTCGGCGGCATTGCCCCAGCCCCACGCGGTGTGCCGCAAATTGAAGTCACCTTTAACCTCGACGCCAACGGCATTCTGCACGTCAACGCTAAAGACAAGGGCACCGGCAAAGAGCAAAGTATTACCATTAGTAACAGTGGTAACCTAAGCAAAGAAGACATCGAAAAAGCCCAAAAAGAAGCCGAAATGCACGCCGACGAAGACAAGCAAAAACGCGAATCAGCCGAAGCTAAAAACATGCTTGCCCAGGCAATTTACCAAGCCGAAAAAATGCCAGACGAGTTTAAAGACAAGCTCAGCGACGACGACAAAAAAGTAATTGCCGACGCTGTTGCCGAAGCTAAAACCCACGAAAACGCCACTAGCAAAGATGAGCTCGAAGCCGCACTTAAAGCGTTGAACGACAAAATTATGCCAATCGGCAGCAAAATGTATGAAGCCGCCAGCAAAGAAGCCAAGCCTGAAGACGGTGCCGCAGCTGACCAACCCGCCGACGACAAAAAAGCCGACGAGCCGGTCGAGGGTGAGATTGTAGACGAGAAGAAGTAGCTAATGGATACGGCTTCTATTGTACCGTTAATCACCATGATTAAAGCCGCAATTAACGTTGCTGATGGCTTAAAGAACATCGAGGTCAAAAACGCTTTAATTGCTGCGAGTGAAGCACTACAACAACAGAGAGAGCAGAATTTAGCTCTACGTGAAGAGTTACTTACGCTTAAAACTAAACTCGGCATTAAAGAGAATTATGTACTAGATAAATCTGTTTATTGGCTAAAAAATGATACAAGCCAGGAGCAGCCATTTTGTCCTGCGTGTATGGCAAAAGGCCTTGAAGTGCCTATGGAGCCATCCAATAGAACTAGACCTAAAGAAAGTGTTGTATGCCCGAATAAGGATTGTAAAAATATGTCTGATCCTTGGGGTGGCCACGCGCGTTCAATAGAAGCTTATTACGCTCAGGAAAACTTCTAACGTTATGGCAAAACGCGACTACTACGAAACCCTCGGTATCAGCAAATCCGCTTCGGCGGATGAGATTAAAAAAGCCTTCCGCCGGCTTGCCGTTAAGTTCCACCCCGACAAACAGGGTGGCGACGAGGCCAAGTTTAAAGAAATAAACGAAGCCTACGAGGTGCTTAAAGACGACGCCAAACGCCAGCGCTACGACCAATTTGGTCACGCTGGCGTGGGCGGCGCGGCGGGCGGCGGCGCTGGGGGCGGTAATCCGTTTGACGGCTTCCAAGGTTTTGGCGGTCAAAACGTTGAATTCGATTTGGGCGACATTTTTGGCAGCTTTTTTGGTGGCGGCGGTGACCAGCGACGCACGCGACGCGGTCAAGATGTTGCGGTTGAGCTGACCCTCGATTTCGAAGACGCCGTGTTTGGCGTCGAAAAAGAAATCGCCTTAAACCTACTCGACACCTGTAAACACTGTAAAGGCAACGGCGCCGAACCGGGCTTTGGCGTCAAAACCTGTTCAACCTGTCGTGGCACCGGCCAAATTAACCGCGCCATGAATACCGTTTTTGGCCAAATCAACCAAACCGTCACCTGCGACACTTGCCACGGTAGCGGCAAGGTACCCGAAAAACCGTGCAGCGTCTGCCACGGCAAAGGTGTTGAACGCCAGCGCCAAATTATTAAGCTCAAAATTCCAGCCGGTGTTGACGACGGCGCCACGATGCGCGTCAGTGGTCGCGGCGAAGCAGTGCAAGACGGGCCAAAAGGCGATTTGTACGTTAACATTCGGGTTAAGCCGCACAAAAAATTCACCCGCGAAGGCAGCTTAATTTTGTCGACAGAAACCGTGGACATGGTCACCGCAGCTCTGGGCGGCGAAATAAAAGTTGGCACGGTTGACGGCGAACTTACCATGAAAATCCCAGCTGGCACCCAAAGCGGCACCGATTTTAAACTACCCGGTCACGGCGTCGCCAGCCCCCGCGGTGGTTCGCGCGGTGCGCATATTGTCACCGTCCATGTCGCCACGCCAACCAAACTCACCAAGCGACAAAAAGAATTGCTGCAAGAATTTGGTCACGGCAAAAAGAGCTTTCTGGGCCTATAATTTGGCAAATAAAAAAGCCCATTTGGGGCGATAAACGTGGGGACTGCCCGGGCGCTCCTGGGTGGAGCGCGCCGGGCGGAAACTAGTTCCCCCTGTGCAGGGTGCAGCCCATGTTGTCGACGTCAGTGCTGGGCGTGTCGCCGAAGTTGAAGTCGCGAGCTGCGGCGAACTGGCTGGGTAGGATCGCGAGATCCACGAGCTGGCTCGGGCCGTAGTCGATCGTGCAGTTCACCTGGCCATCGGGTCTGAAGACTGTGATCATGTAGAACGGGTCGTACGTGTTGGTGGTGAACGAGCCGTCGGGGTTTTCGCTGGCGATCAGAACCACGTGCTGTTCGTCGTCGGCTGGATCGTGCCAGCTGCAGCCACTCGGGCAGCGGATGAAATCGACGGTATCCGAACCTTCCTCGGCATCCCAGATCGTGAAGCCGTTCTGCAACAGGTTCTTGGCGGCGGGGATCTGCTCGAATCGAGCGATCTCGTCGCTGCTGTAGCCTTTGAAGGTAGAGAAGAGCACGTTGGCGATTGGCCGAGGCGCGATGAGCGCGGCAGCGCCGGCGGCTCCCAGCAGCATGATGATGCCGAACGCCGTCCACTTCACCAGTCGCGATTTCAGGAATCGCACAATGCGGATTCGCACAAAACACCTCACAATGTTGAAGGACTAGTTTGGTATATTATACTTAAAAAACTGACAATTGTCAATAGAACGATTGCGACAAATACCATTGACTACTTACCCAAAATGTAGTACTGTTTTGTGGACTACACTCGATATAAAAATTAATGCACAAAGTTAGGGTAATTAACGGTACAATAACGCTATGAGCTGGCTTGAAGACACTATTACGTACGACAAGCGCGTGCCCCTGGGCGCCGTTTATGATGATAAATCGGTCTTTGTGCATTTGCACCGTTTGTTCGAAAACTTTATTACTGTTGGAGCCGGTTTCCACGAGACGTGGCTTGGTCAATTTGGCTTTACCGAAAAAGATTACACTTTGCCCGTTGACCGTACGCGTTTTGCCAAAAGCTGGAAGTTGGCGTCGTCAAAACAATTTGCCGACTTTGTAAAAGGCTCGCCGCGCCGCAAATTTTTGTTGTATGGGCCGCTTGATCCACCTTACCGGATTAATCCGCTTAGCTACATTATGAACTCGCCGACGATTGCGCACGCTTACGAACATAAGCGCTATTTTAGGGACGAGTTTTCTGACCTCATAAACATGCCAGAATATGTCGTACTTAAGTTAGACGACCTGACCGGCCCAATGTTTACAGAACTGCGCAGCCGGTTTGACGGCAAATTTGTCGTGCAAGAAGTTGAATCGTCAGGCAGCAAAGGCACCTTTATTGTCAGTAAGCGGGCCGATTATGATCGTGCTGTGACGGCGCTTAAAAATACTTCGTACAGCGCAACAGTGGTTGTATCGCGCTTTGTAAAAGGTTTGCCATGCAGCGTACAGGTTTGCATCACCAAGTACGGCATTTTTACCGGTGGCTTGCAAAACCAACTAGTCAGTAGTAAATATTTATGCAACATGCAGATGGCGGGTGCGCCGCAGTGGTGTGGTGGTGAGCTTGGCGGGGCTTTTTCGGAAATTGTTAAGCACCGTATTCAAGAAATCGCCACGGTGGTTGGTTCGGAACTTGCCAGTCACGGCTACCGCGGTATTTTTGGCATCGATCTTTTGGTAACGCCCGAAAGCGAAGTATGCGCAATTGAAGTCAACGCCAGGCTTACTGGTTACACCCATATTTTAAGTGACATTCAGTACGCCAAGCAAAAAATTCCGTTCATTTTACTGCATACTCTGGAGCTTGGTAACTACAAATACGAAGTCAACGACCTTGATGCGCTGGCAAATATGACTAGCCTGGACGAAAAGTTTTCGTATGTCATTATTCACAACCAGTCTAGTGACAGTTTTAAAGTGCCCGCCAACATTAAAGTCGGTCTGTACCGGCTTGATGGCGATCAGCTGACGTTTGTAAAACCAAGTTACACTGTTGAGGATATTAAAGACGACAAATCTATCTTAATTTTTTGCAAATACCCTAAGGGCCACAAAGTTTTGCCGGGCAAACGCCTGATTAAATTTGTCAAACGGGGCAAATGCATGGCCTCTAATGGCGAGCTAGATGTTAAAACTCAGCGCCAAGTTCAAATTATAAAAAATACGTTTGGTTTGCCAGACGTTAAGGTCGATTGATGCGTATTGCCGTTTTGACCCGCCTGCCAAGTTACTACTCGCAGCAACGTCTGAGTGAAGAAGGCAAAAAGCGCGGTCACGATGTGCAAATTATTAACTACCAAAAGTGTTATGTCACGCTAGACGGTAAAAAGTCTGAGGCGCGGTACGAAGGCGCGTCATTACAAGACATCGACGCAGTGATCCCGCGGCTTATGACCGGGACCGTGTCGTACGGCGCAACAATTACGCGCCAGTTGGAGGTTGCGGGCGTATATACCACTGTGAGTTCTGTGGCAATTACGCGCACATTTGACCGGGCCAGGGCGTTACAGGTGCTTAACCGTAGCGGCGTGCCAATCCCTAAAACAATTGTGGCACGCGATGCCGACCAATGGGGCGAGTTGCTAAGTCATTTTGAGCTGCCGGTCATGATCGAATCTGTTTCGACCACCAAAGGCAGCGGTCCAGTCCTTATCGAATCGGTCAAAGCCGCTACGGCAGTAACTCGGGCAATTGGTGGTGGCACGCCCTTTATTATGCAAGAACGCATGGGCGAAGACAGCGTCGACATAGCCGCCATGGTTGTTGGTGGGCGAGTGGTGGCTAGTGTAAAGCATGCCTTAATCGCAGTAAAAACCTCTAATATTGCCACGGCCGTGCGTGTTACCGCCGAAGAAAACAAAATTATTCTGCGCGCCGCTAAAGCGCTAGGCCTGACTATTTGCAGTGTGCAGATTATTCGATCCGCCCAAGGCACGTACGTCATTGGCGCCGATGCTACGCCAAGCTTAGAATTATTTGAGCAAGCAACAAAGCGTAATGTCGCCGAAAAAATCATCGAATACATAGAACTCCACGCCAAACGCCGCAATAAAAAAGACCGCGTCGGCGCATAGTGGTATTATGAGAGCATGAACGCGTTTATGCTCGTCGCAATTTTAGGAGTCGCGCTATTTGCACTGGCCTACATTACAAAGCGCAGATTTGGTGTTTTGGGCTTGGCGCTAGCGGCCGGCGCCGTGTTGAGCGCAAATTGGTCAACCATGTTGACACCTTTTTTGATGCAGCATGGTATTCATTTAACATCTTTACCATTAGACAGCGTCGTAAAAGTTGGTTTGATTATTTTGCCACCGGCACTTTTGCTGTTCAGCGGTCCAGTGTATAACAAAATGCCGGCGCGGGTTATTGGCTCGACAGCATTTGCTTTGCTTGCGCTCGCCTTTTGCGCCGACACGTTGCAAACAATAGCCGCAGGCACGACCAACGCTGACATTTTACAGCAGCTTCACGACAACCAAAGTTTTATTATTGTTGCCGGTTTGCTTGGCGCGTTGGTTGACGTGTTACTGAGCGGTAAGGCAAAATCTAAAGAACGTAAAAAAGCAAAGGATTGACAATAACAGATTAAAAATGTATTATGCAAAAAGCCGCTGTGCGATTTTTTGTTATCGCCCTGCCACATATTGTGGGCCCATAGCTCAGCCGGTTAGAGCACCTGCCTTTTAAGCAGGGTGTCCTGGGTTCGAGTCCCAGTGGGCCCTCCATGAAATTATTTAAAAAAGACTCCTACGGGAGTCTTTTTTGTTATGGTTTTATATCTCATGCCAAGATTTACGACCTATGGTATAGTACTAAGTGCTGTAGTGAGACTGTCTGTGGCGAGGACATTAGGCGTTCCGATCACGTAGTTGTAGGATCGAACTAAGGGAAATATGGCCGAGACAAAACAGCTGCCCAACGGTGACTGGCAGGCTACTATTAGCTGTGATAAATGTGAAGGCAAGGAGCTGTTTGTCGAAGTCTCCGACCACAAAGAGACTGCTGTATGGAAAGCCACTGTAAGACATGTGGGCCACCTGCTTCAGGCTCACCCTGATCTGCTAGGAGACTGATACTCACGCCGCGTTAGCCGGTTGCCTTGCAGGTGACCGGTTTTTTATAGTTTTATCCGAAGCGTGATTCCCTTAATGCTTAAAGCTAGGCAGGTGAATATCAATTCTGATCATTGAATGCCCGGACTGGGTAATGCCAGTGGTTCTACATCCATTGCTTGGACGCGAATCAAGACGTGTGTTATGGCGAGCGCCGGTACAAGCGACGGGTGATAAAGGTGGAGATATACCCGTCCATCAATAATCTACCGCTGGGTGTGGATGCGGTGGAGGTGCACTAAATGCAAACATTACACACACCAAAGATGGCTACAGTGGGCGCGCTTCCACTGTAGCCATCTTTGGTTTTACAGACGTGAGCCAGGTCTAGAACTGGCTCGTTTTTTAACGTGATAAGTTTGGAACGCGACCCTTCGCGTGTGGGCGAAGGGTCGGTTCACAGATGTCTCTACGGCTTTTTTTGGAGCTCCGGAGCCAGTTCGACAAGCTTGTCGCGGAAGTGGTGCAGAACCGCCCCCAAGTCGTTGTGACTCGGCAGCTGGTTCGTGTCGGCCACTACGGTTACGCTGGAATCGCTGAAGTCATGCTTGCTGCCGAACGGCAGGAAGTGCAGTTCGCCATCGAATGAAACCGTACGGAGTTGCCGCGACGGGCGATCGTTGGTCTTGGTTTCGTAGCCTTCCCATTGACGCCAGGCGGTCATTACTCCTTGTGCTTTGTAGGGGTATGTCGTGATGCTCCAGGCCGTGGCCGCGGCCAAGAACGTGTCGATGTCGTCGATGGGCGGCTTGTTGCTGACCGGGAACATGACGTCGGGGTAGTTGACCCTGACGGCAATAGTGCCGGTGGCTGTCTTGGCCTCCAGCTCGGCGACCATCCAGGACTCGAAGTTCAGAGTGGTCTCGCCGGCGCTCGTCAGTAAGGGTACGCTGGTCGCTGGCGTTGCATCGTCCGTGCACAGGTCCCAGATGTAGTTGCCTACGACGGACATAATGTCGGCTGCAGATGACATAATCTTCAAATGCGGCCAGATACCTCCGACCGCAAAATCGCTGAACTGCTTGGTGCTCATCTCTACTGAGTCCCCAGACAGCCGGTCGGTACAGGCTGCCTTGAACTTCGCTAGTTCGGCGCTGTCTTGGGGATAGGTGTCGACGGTGATGAAGTAGGGTGTGTACGCGTCCAGAATGGTGCCGACTACAAGTGGAGTCTGTACCAAAATACGGCGTTGCAGTGTCAGCCGATCGGCCTCGATATCCATGGAACTCAGATCCATGACATCTCCCTGCTTGTGTGTGAATCGATCTGTGAACACACATATCTTATAATAAAAGTCTAATCAAATCAAATGTAATTTGGGAACGCGGTCCTTTGCGCAGGGCAAAGGACCGGTCCACAGAAATGGCAAACTACTTACTGGGCGGCAACAGCTGAGGAGCGATACGCGTGAGCTCGCAATGGAACAAGTCCATGACGCAGTCGAAGTCCAGTTCGCCAAATGATGCGTCTTCGCCCAACTGTACGATGATCTTGGAGTTTATATCACAAGAATTGAACGTTCCGGCCGACCGAAAACCATTGTTACTATCAAACACCAGCCTGCGCGACGAGTCGAGCCGCGTGTCCAGACAAGAGCTGCCTTCGCGGTTCGCTTGCTTGGCGCAACCATTGAGTGTGTAGTACCACGTTGATGCGGCAGATAGGAAGGTGTTAATGTCGAAAATGGGCGGATTGTCGTTCCTGTCGGCACACTCGACGTGAAGCTTGATGGTGCTTGACCCTGTACTGACGGTCGCGGTGAAGATACATTCCGGCTCAATCAGGAGCGTATACTCGTGGTAATCCATCACGAATGGCACTCGTTGCCTGCGCATTAATGTCGTGCTGCGCATGGCGACCACGATGTATTCGCGAACACACTCGAGAATACGTGGTGCATCGGCTTGCACGAACGGTCGGGCAATAATCTCCTCAACAGTGTAAGAACCGTACTTTTTGGGCCTGGCGCTCTTGCCGTCGGTTTGCAGGTACTCCACGCAGTCATTGACCAGCGCATCGAGGCGTGAGGCATGTCGGGCAACGGTTCGTTCTTGAATGGAGTAGGGGGTTCGCACTGCGACAATCTCGCAAGCGCTCATCGCTGCCTTCACACGTCGCGAAGCACGCACTTTGACCTGCGGAAAATCAGCCGTGACAACCAACAGGACTCCTTGGCTCATGCGCAAAAGCGCGTTCTGTAGACATGGAAATTTTACAATAAAAATTAACTATTTGCAACGTGCTATTATGGGAATATGGAACCTCAAACATTCACGGCAACCTTACAAAAAAGTCCAGCAAAAGGTGGCTGGACGTATGTTGTGTGGCCAAAATCAGCTGCATTTTTTGGCACGCATGGCTTAGTAAAAGTTAAGGGTACAGTTGACGGCTATCCTTTTCAAAGTTCGTTCATGGCGTTAGGTGATGGCACGCATAAATTGCCAATACGGGCAGATGTGCGGGCTGCTATTAAAAAACAAGCGGGCGCTAAAGTGACAGTTAGCATCACCGAAAGACTATGATTGACGATTATTTACGCACTCTCACGCCGGCTGAACGCGAGGCGCTGCAAAGAATCCGTTGCATTGTTCAAAAACTTGTGCCAGACGCCAAAGAGGTCATTAGCTACGGCATGCCCGGCTTTAAAATTAATGGACACTACGTAATTGGGTTTGCGGCATTTAAGAACCACTTAAGTATTTTTCCAACCAGTGAACCAATAGCTGTGTTAAAAGACAAATTGCATGGGTTTACATTGGCAAAAGGCACTATTCAGTTTACGCTTGAGCACCAAATACCGGAAGATATTATTAAAGAGCTTGTTACTCAGCGCCTTAAAACCATCGCGAAATAGAACGACCCCGAGCATATGCCCGGGGTCGTTCCCCTTGGTGTTACCGATGGTTTTGCAGCCACTTGCGCGGCACGATGATGATGACCCACGGCCACTGCCAGTTGCTGCTGTGTAGGTCGTTCGGGTTCAGCTTGGGGCCGCGCAGACCGGAGTCGTGCCACAGCGCCGCACCGAACCACAGCAGACCGCCCAGCAACGCCAGCCACGCTTCCTGCGGTGGCCACACCGTAGCGTGGTCGAAGAACAGCGGCAACAGCGTGCCCGTAAAAACGCTGACCAGCATCGGGTAGGCACCATCGTGCAGCAGCTTGGAAGGCGCCACAAAGGCACCCATGGCGTCGTGCTTGCGGTATTCTGGTAAGTTGTCGATGTACCGGAACCAGTAGCCCATGGCCAGTCCGGCGACGGCCGCCACGCAAGGCCACCACCAGCCGTTGTGCCAGCCGTCAGGGCGCAGCGTATGCCAGCCCTGCGCGATCATGGCCGCGGCGAGGGGCAGAAATATGCTGTCGCCGAACAGGAAGGCGTAGCTTTGCTTGCGGAACTCCTTTATGAGTTTCCGTAGCGATCGCCCTTCCATGATCTTGGCCAGGGTTATCACTGGTACGAACGAGGCCATCAGCACCGCGCCGACCGCCATCCATGACGATCCGACAAAGATGCCTGTCAGCAGCCAGAACGCATCCAGCAGTTGGTAGATGACGGCCCCAGTCATGAACGCGGCCTTGGTGATAGTTATGCGGGGGATACCCAAAAAACTCACCACCTAATCTAAGGGGAACGAGCGAATTGCTTATTAATATTATACGATGATTATGTTATTTTTACAAATATGCACTAACGATATTCCGGATTTTCAAAATCAAACCGGCTGCCCGCTTCCCATTTACTACGTTGGTTGCCATATGCCGGAATGCCGCCCGCATTTTGCAGGATTTTAGCGACATGCATTAGATTCCAGGTCATAAACGTTGTGTTGCGATTGGTAAAATCGTTTTGTGGACCGCCCGAGCCTGGATCTAAATAACTCGGCCCAGGGCCAGCAGCGCCAACCCAATAACTGTCGGCCTGCGGTGGAATAGTGTAGCCAATGTGCTGCAAACTATACAGAATATTCATGCTACAATGCTTGCCGCCATCTTCGTTGCCAGTAATTAAGCAGCCGCCAACTTTGCCGTAATAAGCATATTGCCCCTGTTTGTTGAGGTCACTTGAATTACTGTACAGACGCTCGATAATGCGCTTCGTGACCGAACTGTTGTCGCCCAACCAAATTGGCCCGGCAATAACCAAAATGTCGGCAGCCTGGACTTTTTTGTAGAGTTCTGGCCATTCGTCGGTCTGCCAACCATGTTCGCGCATGTCGGGGTACACGCCAGTGGCAATGTCTTGGTCAATGGCACGGATAATCTCGACATCCACACCGTGCTTTTTCATAATCCCGGCACTAATGTCGACTAAACCTTCGGTATTACTTTTTTCGGGCCCTTTTTTAAGCGTGCAGTTAATAAACAATGCTTTTAGGCTGCTAAAATCCCAGGTTTGTTCGTCGGTCATGGTTGTCCTTTGCTTATGTCTTTAGTCTACGCCAGTTTCGCCCAGAGGTAAAATGTAGTAAAATATGGTTTAGATGAAAATACTCGACGGCGCAAGCCTAGCTAGCTTTATTAAAGAACGTCAAGCGCACCAAGTGCGTGGTTTAAGGCAGACGCATAATATTTACCCTAAGCTTGCAATTGTGCGCACATCCGAAGATTCGCGCATTGCAGCCTACGTCCGACTTAAAAAAGCCTACGGCGATGACATTTTGGTTGATGTCGAAGAGCATTTTGTGCTGCAAGGTCGAGCGCTTGACCTTATCCAAACGCTTAATGCCGATTCAACCGTAACAGGTATTATTGTACAGCTACCACTTGCCGATCCGGCTCAAACTAATGAACTCGTTAACGCCGTTGCGCCCCAAAAAGACGTCGATGGTTTGGGCGATAATGCTATTTTAGATCCGGCAACGCCACTGGCAATTTTGTGGCTCATGGCCGGCTACAATGTCGAGCTCAAAGGCAAAAAAATTGTCATTATTGGTCAGGGCCGCTTAGTTGGAGCGCCACTTACGCGTATGTTACGTGCGAGCGGATGTGATGTAACGGTCGCCACCAAAAATACTGACGATTTAATCGCCACAGTTCGCAATGGCGACGTCATTATTAGCGCCACTGGTCATCCGGGCGTGCTGACAAGCGATATGATTCGCCCTGGCGTTACCGTTGTCGACGCCGGCGTTGCAACCGACAAAGGCAAACTTGTTGGCGATATCGACCCAGCCGTCCGCGACCGCCACGACCTAACAATAACACCCGAAAAAGGCGGCGTCGGTCCACTAACTGTATGTGCGTTGTTTGACAACGTCATCCGCGCAGCCAACGCGCAGATTAAAAACTAAAGATCCATCAACGCTTGCTTCACCTGCTCGGTGACTTGGCGCGGGGTGAGCTCAGCTTTGACGATGTAGGAATGAATGCCAAGGGTTTGTAAACTCTTTGGCGCTTCTTCTTCGCCTAAGTTTGTCAAAATAATAACAGGAATTTGTTTGCCCCATTTGGTGGCGCGGATAGCTTTTAGTGCTTCTTCGCCAGACATTTCGGGCATTTTTAGATCCATTAAAATCATATCGGGCCTAAAATGTTCGCAGAGCTCGACGCCTAAGCGACCGTTTTCGGCGGTTTCTACTTCAAAACCCTCGGCTTCGAATTTCATTCGGTACATCTGGGCGATGACCGAATCATCCTCTACAATTGCAATCTTTATTGGTTGTGCCATTACCTGTAAGTATACTACAAGGCAAAAATGTCATCCATGATGACGTCGGCATTTGCGTAGTGGGGTGCATCAACCAAACAGTAACGTACGACTCGGCGCCTACCGGTAAGCCATGGTTTTATGCCGTTGTTATATTCGATATGGCACAAAATAAACGGAATACGTGGCACGGCTTGGTGAATGCGAATAACACCGGTGTGCGCCGGCACGCGTTCCGCACCAAACACGCATTTGCCTTCGGGAAAAATACACATGCTAAAACCATTTTGCAAAAGCTGAATACTGCCGTCGACACCAAAAAGTTTGTGATTACCATTAGGATTACGTGCAGGGTAGGCGCCCGCCAGCCACATAAGCGGTTTAAGCAATGAATCATAAAAAATATTCTTGGTCATAAAACTTACGGGCGTAATTTTAAAAACGCTGCGCACAGGTAAAGCGGCGCAAATCACAAACGGGTCAATCCAGTGGCGGTGATTAGAAATAATGATGTAAGGTTGGTTTTTAAGAAATTCGGGCTTGACGGCAGCCGTGTCTGCGCGCGTAAATGGTTGCAGGGCAAGTTTGCACGCCACTAACAAAATGTACTGGAATACATGTTGTAAGTGGCGACGAATTGCGAATTGCTTGAATCTTGTCATAGTTAACCTTTTATAGTATAGTAACTAAAAGACAAGAAGATGTAAATGACGAGATATTTCGCAAAGTTATGGCATCGCTTACGAGATCTGATTGATTATTTACGTGCCTTTAGAAAAAACGAACAAATTGATTTGCACGTCACAAAAGTGACAACCGATGACTACTTGCATGCAGCTAAAAAATTGCATGCAAATGTATATCTTTATCGCAAATTTATTACAGAAAAAGACATAAAAGATGGATTTATAAAACCTCATCTAGATCCTTACTCAAAGCACTCACAATATTTTGTTGTGCTCGATAGGAAAAATAAAAATATTATTGCTACGGCACGGCAGATCCAAGTGCGCGGCGCAAAAGGGCATGACTCGTTTGCTATGATGCTGCACACGCCGTTATACAAAAAAGCCCAAAAAGCTATACGACACTATGCTCCCGAAGACTGTGTAGAAATTTCAGGTTTGGCAAAGTATCGCGGCGTGAGTAAACTTGCGCCGCTTTTGTTATATCGACAAATGTGGCGTCATTCTGTAGAAAATCACCACAAGCTTTGGTTGCTCGCATGTGACGTAAAATTATTTTTACGACTTAAGTTATTGTTTGGTCCTGCAATTCAACGGGCTGGGCCGGTGACTTTTTATTTAGGTAGTGATGTAGTGCCTGCCATGTTAAAAATAGATTCTTCGATTCAGGCAATGCATAAAGCGTTACTAAAGGCTAATTTTTTTGAACGTCCTTTGCGGTATCGTGTCGCACAATTTATTTTAAAAGATGTCCCACTAGATATGCTGAGTTCTAAAGAAGTTAAAGCCCTTGAGGCTATTAACAACTTTAAATAATCAGGTAAGCTTGTAACTATGAGTCTAAGCAAAAAAATTCGTTGGGCTGCTATTGTTGCTGTCGTGGGATACGCCGCAATTAGACTGTTTATTGTTAAAGCGGCCTTCGAAAAGTTCGGTGTAAACCCTTGGGTATTTTTTATTATTGATGCGGCGACAGGCGTTTTTTATATCTTAGGTATAGAACAGCTTGTCACAATGCTGACAGGTAAAAGCGACGCGGGATTTAAAAAAATTCTGCTATGGGCACTTGTGACGTGTGCTAGTTTTGCAGCGCCGTACGTTTACTTATATGCTGCCGGCCAAAGCATGCCGTTTATTGTTTCGGTTGGGATTGGTTTAGTGATTTTATTACTATTAATCAATGCTGTTATGTTGTTTCGTCGTCGGCTACATCCTAAAAAGTAGTGTATAATCCAAATAGATTAGGCTTATGCTTTTATGCCCATATTACAAATTATTTCAATAATTATTGCGCTGGCGATCAGCATTTTGGTACTCCTTCGCAATACGGGCGATAGAAACCGTTGGTTCTTGCTGTTTTTTAATGCTGTTATTTCTGTGTGGGTTTTGTCTTACATTTTTGCTGACGTGCATGGTGATTACGAACTTTTTTGGAACCGCATGGTATTTGCTGGTGGTTTACTTATCGTTTACGGTGGTTATTTGCTTGTTGCGTCAATGGCGAACAGATTAAACGCTCTCGCTGTAAGTGTGGGTGTTTTGTTGGTAGCGTGGACTGCGGCGATCCTTTTTACGCCAGTCGTGGTAGGTAATGTTGAGCCGAGATTTACGAATAGCGGCATTTTGCAAGGCTTTGACGTAGCCAGAGGTTGGGCGTATCCGTTATATGCAGCGTCATTATTATTGAGTGGGCTTAGCGTTGTTGGTTTTGTGTTTTACCTACGCCGTAAAAGTCGCGGCAGGTTTAAGGCACAGCTAGGTATTATTTTGACCGGCTTTATAGCTATGTTAGCCATTGGATTTACAACGGGTATTATTCTGCCTTTGTTAGAAAATAATTCCGAGCCAGCGAACTTTACGTTTATAAGTGTCTTTGCGGTTATGGCGGCGTTCACGTATTCGATCGTGCAGCAACGGTTGTTTGATATTCGACTTGCAATTGCTCGCTCACTTGGCTACTTTTTGGCATTGGCCGTTATAACAATTTTTTATGTCGTTGGTATTTTTGCCCTTGCCGATGTTGTGTTTAAAAACCAGGCAGATATCGGTCTGCGCGTTTATTACATTATTGCAGCGCTGTTTGTGGCGCTTACGTTTGGGCCATTGCGCCGATTCTTTAGTCGCGTAACACGCAAAGTATTTTTTAGAGATAGCTACGACACGGAAACAGTCATTGGTAACTTAACAACGTCACTTGTCGGTAATGTCGACCTTACTATATTGACTCAGACTGCTAGCGGCATTCTTCAAGACGCCATGAAAGTTGAATTCCTTCACATTCTAACTATCCGCGACGATGACGGCTTTAAGGAGTTGTTTACAGGGCTGCGGCATATAGACATGTCGCTAATGGTCACAGACGAATTAACCTCGCGGCATAAGCGTCTGGCCGAAAAGCTGGACGAAGCTAATGTAGCGCTTGTTTCGCGCTTACAGACTCACCAAGAAGTCGTCGGTTACTTAGTATGCGGGCCTAAGGTGCGGGGCGATGCGCTGACCTCGCAAGATGTCGAATTAGTTCGCGTTGCTAGCGGTGAGCTGGCTGTTGCGGTGCAGAACGCGTTGCGCTTTGATGAAATTTCGCATTTTAACGAAAAACTCAAGCAAGAAGTCGAAGAGGCAACTGCCCAATTGCGCGACAGCAACCGCAAACTCAAAAAATTAGACGAAGCCAAAGATGAATTTATCAGCATGGCCTCGCACCAGCTGCGCACGCCACTGACCAGTGTTAAAGGTTACATTAGCATGGTTATGGAAGGCGACGCCGGCAGGCTAACCGGCCCGCAACAGCGACTATTGCAAGAGGCGTTTACCGCCGCCCAACGCATGGTCTATTTAATAGGCGACTTTTTAAATGTGTCCCGCCTGCAAACGGGGCGATTCACCCTTGAGCTCAAGCGCAGCGACCTTGCCCAGGTTGTTAATGATGAGGTCGCTCAGTTGGCGACGACTGCGGCGCGGCGGAATATTACTATTGCGTATCATCACCCCGTACAGTTCCCGATGTTAACGCTCGACGAAAACAAAATTCGTCAGGTTATAATGAATTTTATTGATAACGCCATCTTTTATTCGCGCCCGTCGAGCACTGTCGAGGTAACGCTAATAAACACTGGCCACGAAATCCGCTTTGAAGTCCGCGACAGTGGCATTGGCGTGCCAGTTAGCGAACAACACAAACTCTTTACTAAATTCTTTCGTGCCGAAAACGCACGCCGCGTGCGCCCCGACGGCACCGGTATTGGTTTATTTATGGCCAAAAAAGTTATTACCGCGCACGGTGGCAGCATGATTTTTCATTCTAAAGAAGGCCAGGGCAGTACGTTTGGGTTTGTTTTGCCGCTAGCAGCTTTAAAACACCAGACGCAAAAGCTCCACTAAAGTAAATACAACCGCAAAAGCAACTACGACAATAATAGCAACAATACGTACGGCGCGTTTGTGCTCGACCCACCATTCACCAAAGGCTGAACGCTCGACTGCTGTGTAATGGTGGATGGTAGGTTTGCTTGGTGTCGCATCGGCGCCGGTGTAGGGCTTATTGCGTTTTTTGTGCTTTCTGCTCATAAGGGGAGTATACCATATTAAAACCACCCGCCGGATTAGGACGGGTGGCAATTAGTGTTATTTTTTATTGCCAGAAATTGCCGCCCGCGACGAGTGTTGCGCTCATTTCGGTGGCGTGTTCAAAGCCAATGTGCACTTTGTTGTAAAAGTCAGAGTAATTGTGAGAAGCTAGCGCGTCAACGAGCATCAATGTGCCGTTAACGTGATCTGCCAGTTCTTGCTGTAGCTTATTGCTGTCAAGCCAGTTGCTATTGCCACCAAGCAAATCGCTTAGCTGATGGGTGAATGTTGCAAGGTGCTGCTTGGCAAGTTGCTGGCCGTTTGTATCATGAGCCTTGGTGGCGTTAACGTAGTCAGTGTAGTACGCAATGTGCTTATGCCATAAGTCAAGGAACTGGGCATGCGTGCCAGGGTACAAGTTGTTGATGATGGTGGCGAGTTCAACGCTGTTGTTTTCTTCGGCAACGGTAAGCGCGGTGAGGTCCGCCTCATTATCAAACTGCGCCTTTAATAGGCTGGCGGTTAACTCAACATGTTCGTGTAGCAAAGGACCGCCCTTTAAAATATCGCCAGAATGGTTTTGCAAAAAGTCTAGCACCTGCCACGGATTATGGTTCATGCGGTGATTACCATTGTGTGCGCTGGCGCTGCCGGCTAATGCGATCGCGCCAGCCGAACCTACAGCAAGTACGCTAAACGCGCCAATAACAAAACGCTTTAATTTTTGTGACATACTGATCTCCCTTAAGTGGTGTCTTAATTGTAGGTTCGCTGGTAGGCATGCGCTGCGAGATTTTCTGTCGTCAAAAAAACCACCCGTATTGTACGGGTGGTTTCTAGGCGCTAGAGGCGGTCAGCAGCTAGTTAGCGTTTTTTGAAGATTGTGTTAAGCAGGTCGCGGCGGCTGTTGCGGTAGTACGCGCCGGCGCCAACCAAGCTACCAAGGCCAAGGGTGCTGCCGATAATTTCGGTAGGACCAGTGCTTGGCAAGGTTTGGCAACCTTCCATGCTTGGGGTATTTGCGCACGTTTTAGGCGGCTGACATTCTGGCAGGCTTGGAGTGTTAGCACAGGTTTTAGGTGGCTGGCACTCAGGGGCGTTTGGTTTGTCGGCACATGTTTCTTGGTTAACGGTAAGGTTAACCTTACATTTATCAGTAGCTTTGGTAACGCCTTCTTTGTAAGTAAGAGTGGCGGTTGCAGTGTAGCTGCCGTCTTTAGCGTAGTCGTGGCTAGTAGTAACTACTTCGCCGCTTGTTGCTTTAAGGCCGCTGGCGGTTTGGCCGTCACCGAAATCAAAGCTGGCTGATACAAACGTAGCGTCTTTGCTGCTGCCACGTACAGTGAAATTGTACTTGGTGCGGCTAATCTGGTTGTCGGTTAAGCTGTCACAAACAAAGACTGGCTTTGGAGGTTGTGGAACGCTAACCGGTTTGGTGCATTCTGCACGAGTGTCGCTAACGGTTTGACCGTTGGCAGTAAAGTAGACAGTTGCTTTAGCTGTGTAGTTACCAGGGGCGTACGTGTGGGTAACGTTTTGGCCAAAGTTACTGGTAACAGTTTGGCTGCTGCCGTCACCAAAGTCGTAAACGATTTTGCTCACAGCGGCGCCGTTTTTAACGTATGGGGTAGCAACGTAACTGTAAGTTGTGTCGCTGACCTTAGTTTGGTTTAACATTTGGCATTTGTAGCCAGGGCTGGTGCCCCATTGTGCGTTTGCGCATTCAGTTAATGCAGCGAACTGCAAGCTGTGGTCGTCTGGGTTAATAAGCACGTAGGCCGAAAGGGCGTTGCTGGCAAAAGCAGTGCTGTTGTAACCCCAGTAGTAGGTGTGACCACCAATAGTAATGGTGTGGTCGTTACCGTTGTTGGTTTGGCGACCAATGCTGGCGCCGTTGGTGGCGATAACTGTGCCGTCGTCGAGCACAATGCGGCCGTCTTTATAAACGGTAGCGTGTTTGGCGTTGGCGACAAAGTTATTTAAGTCACCAATGTGATAGCCATCGGTAAACTGGTTGTTATAAATTGCCTGTAGCTCGGGGCTGGCGGCAACTTTTTGCGCAAGGTCGGCTGGGTTACTGTAACCACAGGCAACGATTGCGTTGTGATCGCTTGTGCAGTCAGCGGCGCTTGCGCTGTGCTGACTCATCACGTTAAACCCAATGATACCAACAATAGCAACAGCTATAGCAGGCAGAACCATTTTGGGGTTTAAAAGATGTTTGATAATATTCACCTCTAAAATCTCCTCTCGTTAAAAACTCACTTGATTTGTATAGTAACACTAATTAAGTAAAATGTCAACCATTCTTATGCTTTTTGTTCTATTTTTCCACAGTTTTACCCCTGTTGTGGCATAATATAAAGAAGATGAAAAAAGACTTGACACCCCTACCGAAACTCATGGATACTCCTGTTAAGGCCGGCTTCCCAAACCCGGCCGAGGACGCGCGGGGGACGGCACTCGATTTAAATGAGCTCATGGTGCCGCACCCTGTAAGCACCTATTATTTGCGGGTCGATGGCGATTCGATGACCGGCGCAGGTATAACTAGCGGCGATATTGTTGTGATCGATAAATCACTTGATCCTAAATCAGGCGATATTGTTGTGGCTGCCGTCGATGGTGATTTTACGCTTAAACACCTTAAGCGAGGAACAGATGGTAAGGCTTGGCTCATTGCCGCACACCCCAATTACCTACCGATTGCGCTACACGAGGCGGTCGATGCTCAGCTTTGGGGCGTCGTAACTTATGTAATCCATAAAACCCGGGTATAATGGTGGCATGAACGACATTTCAAAGCTTATACAACAACACCTACAGACAACAGAGGTCATGCAGCTAGCTACCGTCCGCGATGGGCAGCCTTGGTGCGCAACGGTCCATTTTGTAGCTGATAATAGTTTGAATATCTATTGGTGCAGCTCTCCGCAGACACGCCACAGTCAAGAAATCAGGGATGATGGACGCGCTGCCATCGCCATTGCCGTTAAAGTTGAACACCCAGTTATTGGCGTGCAAATGGAAGGCGAGGCCACCTTGGTCGAAGACCAAAACGAAGCAGCGAAAGCCATGGAAGCATATGCCGCCAAACATCACCGAGACACAGAATGGGCTGCGCGTGTTGCCCGCGGTGAAGAAGATTGGAAACTGTATCGTTTTACGCCACGATTTGCGGTATTGCTCGACCGTAGTAACCCCGAGCACATGCAACGCGAATGGCGTCCATAAAGCCAATCTTCGCCCTTGTTGACTGTAACAATTTTTTTGTCAGCTGCGAGCGAGTGTTTCGTCCCGATGTGTGGCATAAGCCCGTTGCTGTTCTTAGTAATAACGACGGCTGTATTGTGGCGCGCAGCAATGAAGTCAAGGCGCTCGGCGTTCCAATGGGAGTACCATATTTTAAGGTGCGTGATCTGTTAACGGCTAACGATGTTACGCTGTTTTCGGGTAACTTTACGTTGTACGGTGATTTTTCGCAGAGGGTTGTGCAAATTTTGCAGACAGCTTGTCCGGCTATCGAAGTATATTCAGTTGACGAATCATTTTTAGAAATTTCGCATTTGCCAATTTCTGACTATACGACTTGGGGTCGTGAGCTCCGTGCAAAAATATACCAATATACTGGCCTACCAGTGTCTATTGGTATTGGTCCAAGCAAGACGTTGGCAAAAGCGGCGGCCGATTTTGCAAAAAAGAACCACGACACGCAAGGCGCGTTTTCGGTTGTCGGTGATGATCAAAAACGCATTGACTTGCTTAAATGGCTGCCGGTAAAAGACGTGTGGGGCATTGGTTGGCGTACCGCGCCCAAGCTGCAGGCCCGCGGCATCGAAACGGCCTACGATGTGACGCAAGTTAGTTTGCAGTGGGCGCAAGAACAGCTAAGTATAAGGGGAGTTCGCACTATCCGTGAGCTCAAAGGCGAAAGTTGCTATGCGCTTGATAACACGCACGAACCGCAGCAATCTATTGCCTGCACTCGTAGCTTTAGCCACGCAATTCGCGACTATTACGAGCTAGAAGGCGCCGTCGCCACCTTTGCGGCACGCGCTGCAGCCAAACTACGGCAACAGGGCGAAGTGGCGAGCGGTGTAATGACGTTTATGCGCACCTCAAAACATAGCGAGGTACAACGCGGCGGCTCGCAACTTATGCAACTAGCACAGCCAACCGCTGACACCGGACCAATTATTGCCGCTGCCCTACAGGCTTTGCAACAGACCTATGACCCTGAATTTGGCTATAAAAAAGCCGGCGTCGTGCTGGTGGGGCTGCGTACTGCGCAGCAATTAGCTTTGCAGAGCAACCCACACCAGCTCGAGCGCCGGGACAGCTTAATGGCTACTGTCGACGCCATAAATCAGCGCTTTGGTGTGCGCCTTGTTCGTCATGCCAGCGAACACCTTGACGCTCGCGCCTGGCATAGCAAGCGGGAGCTACGCAGTCAGGCTTACACTACAAACTGGCGGGAGCTACGAACGGTCAGTGCGGGGTAGCCGTACTACTTGTAGTTCCCTGGGAATAGTGTCCGGCAACCCCTGCTGTCGCAGAATGGGTTCTTTTGGCACTTGTCGTTCGGGGCCAAGGCGCCCTGTTGAAGTCGAGCGGCGCACTCTGGTGGTTAGGTGCGTGTGATCTTGGTGTGACGATGCCGAACTACGTTGCCGCCTTCATCATCCGTAGCGATGACTAACTCCTAAGATCGTCTGAGCGACTCTGCCAACAAGCACGGCCCTGCACATGGAGGGCTGAGATTGCAGTGCGTTGCTCCGTTAAAATCCACAGGGTTCGTGATCCTGGCATCACATACTTTGCCCGGGTTCGAGTTGGTCTGTGATGCGGCTGGTGTGGATTGAGACTCTGGCGGTTCTTGTGTTGTCATTTAACCCCTGTTGCTTCTATGTGCGCGCATCAGCTTCGTAGAATCGCTTCGAAGGCACATGTACCGGGCTGGCACGGGGGCGGACTAAGTTTGCAATGCGTCGGTGGCTGCGTGCCCGCGCTGTCGTAGTCGCAGGACTCCGTATCACTGGATTGTTGTGAACTTTGAGACGACATACCTGATCCCCTAAAGGCAGTACGTTGCTGGCAAATCCACATTTTCTTCACGCCTGACGCGGCCTTGAAGGTACAGGCACACGAGTAAGAAGCCAACGCCGGTGGCATCCATGCCCGTAAGCCGCGAAATTGCTACGCCATCAAGCCCTTCTGGGTGCTGTTCGAGAACGGCGATAACGCTGTTGGTGCAAGGTGTTAAATCGCTCATATCTCCTTCAAAAATCGCTGGGCAACCACACTAGATTGCCATAACAAAACATACGTGTCAATCGTTCGCAACCGGCGTATACTTGTAGTATGTGCGGAATTATCGGCTACATTGGCGACAAACCAGCTCAACCAATGCTGCTGGCTGGCTTGGCGCGTATGGAATATAGGGGCTACGATTCGGCTGGTATTGCAACATTGGGCGCGGGCAAGCTCACTATTACAAAAGCAAAAGGCAAAGTTGCGGCATTAACCCAAAAGGTTCATGCATCGACAGATGTTATTGGCATCGGTCACACGCGTTGGGCGACTCATGGCGAACCCAGCGAACGCAACGCTCACCCACACGTCGCCGGTAACATTGCAATTGTACATAACGGCATTATCGAAAATTACAAAGAACTTAAAGATGAGTTGGCGAGAAAAGGTGCCGTATTCGTCAGCGAAACCGACTCCGAAGTGTTGGCACACCTTATAAAAAGTCACTATAAAGGTGATTTGGCTAAAAGCGTGCAGCAAGCCTTGCGCCAAGTCACCGGCACCTTTGGCCTTGCCGTTATAAGTGCCGACGAACCAGGTAAACTAGTAGCGGCCCGTCGCGGTAGTCCGCTATTAATTGGCTTGAGCCAAACGGCGACTTTTGTAGCCAGCGATCCGGCGGCGCTAATTGGCTATGTTAAAGATGTGATTTACGTAAACGACGACGAGCTGGCGGTATGTAAACCTGGTGCGGCCGACGTTTTTGATTTTGATCTACACCCCAAGGCACAAGCCCGCGAAACGCTGCAAATGGAACTCGAAGCCATCCAAAAGCAAGGCTACGACCACTTTTTACTTAAAGAAATCATGGACCAGCCGGCGAGTGTCGAAGCTGTGCTGCGCGGGCGACTGTTACCCGACCAAGGCACTAGCCACCTCGGCGGGCTTAACTTAAGCGGTGATCACATCCGTGCCATCGAACGCATTGTCATTATTGGCTGCGGCACGGCCTATTACGCTGGGCTGCTGGGCAAATATTTGATTGAATCCTTAACACATATTCCGGTCGACGTTGAGGTAGCATCGGAATTTCGCTACCGCGACCCTGTACTTAGCAAAAATAGCGTGGCGCTTATTATTTCGCAATCTGGCGAAACCGCCGACACATTGGCCTGCGTTGAGGAGCTAAAACGTCGCGGTGTACACACGCTTGGCCTGGTTAATGTAGTCGGCTCGACCATTGCCCGCACCGTTGACGGCGGCATTTATTTGCATGCCGGTCCCGAAATTTCGGTTGCATCAACCAAAGCTTTTACCAACCAAGTTGTCGCCCAAATGCTGTTTGCGCTTCACGTTGCGCGCCAGCGTGACCTCAGCTTGGCGGATGGTAAAAAGGTAGTTACTGCGCTAGAACGCTTGCCCCACGACATCGCTGCCGCTCTTAAAACAAACACAGACGTCGCCGTCGCCGCCAAAAAAGTTAGCCACTTTAAAAACGCTATTTACTTAGGACGCAACACGCTGTTCCCGATTGCGCTCGAAGGTGCGCTCAAATTAAAAGAAGTCAGTTACGTGCACGCCGAAGCATACGCCGCAGGTGAAGTAAAGCATGGCCCAATTGCCCTTATTGACCCCGATATGCTAGTCGTCTTTTTGCTTGGCAAAGGTCTGCTGGCCGACAAAGCGCATAGTAATCTGCAAGAGATTAAAGCCCGCGGCGGCACCGTTTTAATGGTGACCGACACCGGCGCCGAAGACGCGCTGCACGTTGCCACTCATTCGCCTTGGACTTCGCCGCTTGTTATGAATGTTGTGCTGCAACTTTTGGCCTATCACATTGCTGTGGCCTGTGGTCGGGACGTGGATCAACCGCGAAATCTGGCAAAAAGCGTGACGGTAGAATAATGCAACTACCTCGATTAAGCGTTAATCCTTAGCCGGTTTCCCCGCGCGCTGCCAAGGCCAGCGGCCATCTATTTCCATTTCGAATTCAATGCCAAGCAAAGACCGAATAACGACAATTATTGCTAATATAACGACACTAGTAAGATTTAAATTACCGGCCACCGAACGGATAAGATCCCCCGCCACCAAAAACTCCAAACCAATTAAAATACTGCGCGCCAAATTGTGCCGATAAGCTTGGTATATTTTATGCACACTTTTGTGGCGCACGGCCGTAACAAGCAGCGCAGCCGTAGACAACAAAACGCCGGCAAGAATCACAACGACACCTACCGCATCTAATAATTTGCCACCATCTTGTGTAAGTGTCGTAAAATCTATCATAAGTCCATGCTGGCAAAATGGTTATGGTTTGTCAATGACTAGACCGCGCAGCAGGTTTAAATGCCAGAGAGGACTTTAGCTACAATGATCTTTACTGTTGCCGGTTTTTCTGCTATAGTTTTAAGCTGTTGACGACATTATGGCCCCGTCGTCCAGCGGTTAAGACATCGGGTTTTCATCCCGGCAACCGGAGTTCGACTCTCCGCGGGGTCACCATGAGATTATTCAATTTATAACAGAGGTAAAAAGTTCCAGGAAATATTCACTGGAATTTTTTACTTTGTAAGTCACCTCTGTTATTTAGTGTTCGATTCCCCGTAGGCAGCAAGATCTGCTACATTAATAACATGACTGATGAATATGTTACCCGCACCCTTAACGCGTATAACGCTGATCCGAAGAAATATGAAGATGCCACAGATGAGATGATACTTCGCGAAGAGATCGAAGAATTTATGTCGCGCCTCTCCAACAGAGGCCTTCCAGTGCTTGATGCAGGATGTGCTTTTGGTCGCGATACGGCCCTATTCGCCAAAAGCGGCTTAAGGGTGGAAGGGATTGATATGTCCGATGGCCTTCTCAAGAGAGCAAGGGAACTGCAGCCTGATCTCTCTTTCCGTAAGATGGACGTTCGGCAGCTAGGCTTCCAGGATGAAAGTTTTTCTGGAATCTGGTGCAACGCAACGCTACTCCATTTGACCGACGAGGATATCAAGAGGGCTCTCGATGAATTCAATCGAGTGCTTGTCCCACGCGGCGTAATCTTTATGTCGCTCAAAGAGGGTGAAGGCGAAGAGGAGTTGATTGAGAAATTTAGCAGCAATAGCGCTCGCTATTATAACTATCACACGACAGAAACAGTGCGAAAACTAGTCGAATCCAGCGATCTAAAGGTTGCGAAGTTGTATACAATCAACGAACGCGAAAAATGGGGCGAGGACAAACGTGATCTAAATTGGGTCTATTGTTTCGCGGCTAAGTAGTTTTGATATTGAGCTCTTCGAGTTTGCCGCTTAGCTCATGCAAGCTTGGCCACAAGGTGTCGCAGATTTGGGACGTATGGGTCACCATTGCAATTATTACATCAGTTTATAGAATGGACTCCAGTGCACACTGGAGTCCATTCATTCTTATGGATTGGCCGGAGGGATGACTCCCCACCAAATGTATTTTTTTGTCTCGGAATCGTATATGCCCGTCGAAGCTCGACCCGTCTTTTTCGCCGCACGCATAGAAGCATAATTTTCTGGGCTAATGCGACTAAAGTACACGGCTCCTTGTGGTTGCCGCAAAAGATTCCGCGCAGTCCAAGTAAGGCCCGGCGCAATTCCCGCTCCACGAAGCCGAGGCGCTACGGCCAGGCTATTGCAGTAGATTTTATTAGCCAAGGCAACACCCAATCTATCCTGCGCATCACGAACAAGGTTTTCAGCCCCACCGCCTATGTCCTGGACCGTAGGTGGCTTGAGTAAACAACATGCAGCTAGTCTTTCTGGTGTTTCCCGATCGTAAAGTACTATTGCCCTAGACCCAACATGCTGGCGACATTCATCTATCCAGTCTTCGATATTGCTCCGATTGGGATACATTTCTCGATGGAATTCTACCAGTGGAGTTACAGGGGCATGTAATTGGGTGAGGTCTACGACATCTAGCTTTAGGTTATTGACCTGGCATGCTTGTTCAAACCGGCTGCTAATCACGTTTCCCAGTGAGTCATCCATATATGGATAAGCCTTCTCCATGCTTCTAGCTTAGCTCCATTTGGTGCATCTTGCCACTCCCATATCTCAGGCTGAATCCATGACACCTCGATAATTCGTTAATTGATGCTCATTCGGTCAATATTACGAATCATTAACGCTTAAGTGTTAATGATCTAGGTTTTTCAGCCGCTCATCCAATCTTTCCAACACATCCCAAAAATAGTTCGCCGAAGGTCCCCGCAGGGTCACCATGAGATTATTTTCAAATTTACAGATAAGAAACGGTTCGAGAATTTGGTTCTCGAACCGTTTCTTTTTGCCATCGCCTCTGTTGTGCTGGTTTCGTTTCTGTGCAGGCGGCGATCATGTTAAACTAGCATGAATGAGTAAATATCCAAACGCTTTCTATCGTGTTTCCGTTAAAGCAGTTATACGTAATAGCCAAAAACATGTTCTGCTTGTTAAGGAGCATATTGAGGACTGGGTTCTCCCTGGCGGCGGTCTCGATCATGGCGAAGACGCTGTGGCTGCTCTTGAGCGTGAGCTAAAAGAGGAGCTCGCCGTTAATAACGTCCTTTCCGCTAAACTACTGTCTACCTATACCTTCTATGCCACTCGAAAAGAAGCATGGTATATGTGGTTGCTTTACGACGTAGAAATTGATTCGTTTGATGCCGAGGCTGCCCCTGACATTAGCGAAGCAGCATATGTCGATATTAGTGATTTTATGAATAGCGACAATAAAGCCGAGCAGCATATTTGTAAGGCAATTATCGGCAAAATTCTAGAATAGGATTGTCTTTCCGCCCCAGCATAGGGTATTATTGCCGGCATGTCAGAAAGATTGTATTGGACACAGCATGCGCCTATTGAACGGCGTCCCCAAGAAATTGTAGGCTCGGGCACAGATCGTGGGCTCAGCGAAATAGGTATAGAAAGGGCTAATTTTTTAGCAAGACAACTCGCTAAGGCGGCTTTTTTCTTTAAAGATTTTAATGAGACGATTGTGACAAGTCCCTTACGGCGCGCACGACAAACATCGGAAATCATTTCTGATGCGCTGGGGTTTACAGTTGTTGTTGACGACGACTTACGCGCTCAACATTTTGGTGACATAGAAGGAAAGACAATACCAGAAATACTTGCTGACCCGCAATTATCGCCGCATTTACATCGCAATTTACCCGAGGAAAAATTATTAACTGATGCTGCACCAAATGGTGAGTCGATTGAGAGTGCTAAAAATCGAATGATTACTGCGAGACAACGGATGCTCGCAGGTGAGGGAAGCCCGCTTATCATTACTCATGGTAGCGTACTAAATACATTAATCGGTACCGCCCGCGATTTAAGTGTAAAGGAATGGAAGGACATCAGCGCGGAATTCAAAGGAAAAATTATTCAGGATTCAGGGTTAGAAATTTCTAGCCTAGAACTGCCCAATGAAATTCGCGTATAGAGACGTTACGGGGTGTGTAGGATTCCGGTGATATTTATAACCGAGGCGATGACATTTTCTTGGTCGACTTCTTCCGTGAATTCAGTTTCAAAGTCATATCCCATTCCCGTAAATTGTCTGTACCAACCACGTAGGCTGTCCTCGCTTAACCATGAAGCCTTTGCGCGGGTCGCATGACGCCTGAGTGTTTCTTCAAGCGTAAGATTGAAATAAAAGAGGTAGTTATCGGTTGGGTGAGCTTTTATAAGCTCGTCTATGTGCGGCTTGTGTTCTTCAGGGTCGAGCGTGCCGCCCATAACTACATGACAGCGACGCATGAGGAGAAAGTGAGCGTCATCGTACATTTTATCAATGCGTAAATCCCGAGTAGAAGCTTTTGGGAGGATCATGATTTCTTTGTAGTAATCCTGTTCAATTAAGGCGATTTGCTGCCCTGACTCCGCTACTAGCCGTTGTACTTCATGAGCTACTGTACTTTTGCCCGAACCCGATGGTCCCCTTATGATAATTAGCTTGGGATTCTCAAGATAGTGAGGGTTAGTTGTTTCGCTCATAAAAATGTGAATTTTGAGGGAGCTTATGTTATATTCGTGGGCATGCCAAGCTGCGTTAGCTAAGGACATTTGTAAAATTGTACAGAAACACGTTCAAGTACGCAATCTCATGTCTAGTTTAACTATGCAAAAATTTCAAGAGTCCAGTTGTCGGCTAGCTATATTGGTGCCAATTTTCGATGAAGACGAGCACACTATTGATCGTCTCTTTAATTCACTGTTAACGCAAACCAACGTCTCTAGAGCGTTTTTTGAAGTTATATGTCTCATAAATAATGATTTGCCGGGGACTAAAAAATATGACCGAATCTTTAGTGCTAATCAAAAGGTGCTAGCTATGGAATGGTTCAGCGAGTCTTTTAAGGATTTGAATGTGATTACTTTGGATCACAGTTCACCTGGCAAGGAAATTCAGGATTGTAATATTGGGAAAGTACGTAACATGCTGGTGCAAACAGCGGCTGTGCGGTTCCAAGCGAATAATGGCATTCTTCTGCACATTGATGCCGATGTGTATTTTAGTGACCCGTTGTTTATCCGTAAGGCTGTGGACTTATTTAAAGATCCAGACGTTATTGGTGTTATAGGGGGTAAGTGGCGTGAAGTGTTCCTCTCAGATTATCCAGAGTATGACCCCGTATTGCTTCGTTTGGCCTTTGAGCGGATAGGCCTTTCAAAACAATGCAAAGAGTTATCAAATTTTCTTAAGGGCAAGCGTGTGCTAGAGGCTTTCGGCGGTTCAAACATGCTAGCGAGGTGTCATGAGTCAGTCGCTATTGGAGGCATTGCTGACCTTTCAGTCGAGGAAGATAAAGAATTTGGGCACCGCCTTTGGGAGCATGCAAAAGAAAACGGCAGCAAAATCCTCATAAAGAAAACTAATCTCAAGGTTGTAGCCTCATTACGAATTTCTGAACGCACAGGCAGCTCTTTTAAGGATGAGATTGAGCAGGTCTTCCGTGGTGAAGACTTAATTGTTAAGCACCCGGCTACGCCGGTATCTTATTATTAATGACGAAACATACGAGCTCTTAAGAGCTCGGGCGCTACAATTACCAGGAGGTAGAGAACTAGTTAAGTATATTGATGATTACGGCGTGTTGTGGATATATGACTAGTCACCATTAATCAATTTAGGTCTTTGAACCTGGAGCTAAGTTGCTCCAATCCATTCCAAAAATAGTTCGCCGAAGGTCCCCGCAAGCTCACCATGAGATTATTCTTAAATTTACAGATAAGAAAAGTTCGAGATCTATGTGTTCGGACTTTTCTTTTTGGTATTACATCTGTAATTGAGTGTTCGATTCCCTTTGAGCGAGGAGCATTGGCTTTTATTGTAAGTTGTGCCCCGAGGCACTTAAGCGTATTCTATACGGGACGAAAATAAAGCAGAGGGATTACTGTCAATGTTGAAGTATTTTTCTTACGAGCCATCTGACACGCCGGGCACATATGAGGTTTGTTACGGGACTGAAATTACCGAGCTGAAAAATTACGCAAAGCCGTTTGTCGAAAAGCACTCGTCTTTTGTTTATATTATCGACCAAAAATTGCCAGAATCAATTTTAAAAACGGTAGTAGAGATTACCGATGTTCCAGCCGAGGCTGTGGTTAGGATCGACTCTGCCCAAAAGAACATAGAACGCGTTATAAGCATTTGGGACCATATGGTCAAAAACGTGCCATCGGCTGCTATTGCTATCGGCGGCGGTACTGTAGGTGATATTTCTGGCCTGGCCTGCGGTACTTACCAGCGTGGTATCCCGCGTATTTATTTCCCAACCACCGTTCTTTCAATGGTAGATGCCTCGATCGGCGGCAAGAGCGGTATCGACCATACTGGCGTAAAGAACTCTATTGGCGTCTTGCATTACCCCGAAGCTGTTATTAACTTTGTGCCGTTTCTGGATACGCTCGACGATGGCGAATACTACTCTGGTTTTGCGGAAGTTATAAAAGCCGCAGTACTTTACGATGAAGCTTTCTTCACAAAGCTAGACAAAGTAGCAACCGGCAAACGACTGGGTTATGAAGATCTTACCGAAGTGCTTTATGAGTCATCTGTCATTAAAGCTCAGATTTGCGAAGAGCCAAATAATAAAAAGATTCGCTTGCTGTATGGCCACGCTGTAGGGCATGCTTACGAAAAGCTAACTGATGGCAAGAAGCGCCATGGAGACTGTGTGGCGATTGGTATGCACACTGAAGGCGCACTAGCTGTGCTGGCCGGTCATTGGAAAGAAGACGAGTGGAAGCGCCAGGCAGAGCTTATTCGTAGATTTAATTTGCCTATCGATATGCCAATGGACACCGATCTCGATGAGCTCATTGCGAAGATGGCTAAGTATAAAAAGCTTGTTGAGCCAGAAAGCCTCTTGTTTGTACTGCCGGATAGGATCGGGCATGTGGTTGATCAGGATAAGGATTGCCGAGTGCGGTTGAGCAAGGCAGAGATAAAGGGGTTGCTGCAGAAGGCTCAAGAGTTTACTCACGGCGGCCAATAGAATGTGCGGTATACACATAGTTGCGGGGGTGGCGAGAGAACAGGCAACTTCCGCCATTGAAGGTATGATTGCTGGCTGCGTTCATCGCGGGCCGGACTCGGGTGCAGTAACAGAAGCAGGGAATGTCTTTATGGGCTTTAACCGGCTTGAGATTGTGGGCGGCGCCAAAGGGCAACAGCCCATAAGTAATGAAGACGGTTCGTTGATTGTAGTTGGGAATGGCGAAATTTTTAATTACCAGCAGTCAAAATCGAGTCATACAAAACGGCATACCTATAAAACAACGTCTGATATCGAAGTTTTGCTGCACCTCTACGAAGAACAGGGCATGGATTTTTTGAGCGCCGTCGAAGGTCAATTCTCTTTTGCTATTCACGACAGGAACCAAAACAAGGTTATCATCGCTCGTGACAGGTGGGGGATAACCCCATTATTTTACGCACAACAAAATGGTCGTTTCGTCGTAAGTTCATCAGTAAAGGCAATTATTGGTACCGGCTTTATTAGAAATATTACACTCGACCCCGTTGGCCTTGCTGAAAGCTGGAGCCTGTATGGTCCAACGCCGCCACGTACTTGTTTCAGGGGTGTCTCGCAGTTGCCGCCGGCTACTTTTGCCGAATATGACCTGAACACCCATGAGTTTTTGATTCAAAGTTTTCAATCTTTGTCCTGGGGTCATTTGGAGTTGCAAAATACCCTCAGGCGGAGCGTTGAAGATAGAATGCAAGGCAGTTATGGTCCCGGTGTGTATGTGAGTGGAGGGTTGGATTCGTCTATTATTGCAGCCCTCGTGAATGAAGTTGCTGAGACGAAGCCGATTTTATTCAGCATTGCATTTAGAGACCCTACATTTGATGAATCGAGATATCAGACAGTGTTGTCTGAACATCTGGGGTGCGAGTTACGCACGGTGCGTATCGATACAGATGACATCATTGGCAATATTAAGGAATGCATCCATTTCGCAGAAAGTCCGCTTATTAGAACGGCGCCAGTACCAATGATGCTGTTGTCTAAAGAGGTAAGAAGTGCAGGTATAAAGTACGTACTTTGCGGTGAGGGTGCGGATGAACTTTTTGCGGGCTATCCGGTATTTTCTAGAGGCAAGAGCAGCGTGTCTGAAAAGTGGGGTGAACTCTCGCTTTTTAATAGCTGTTTTGCTGACGACAAGGTAGCCGATATTGTCGCTGACCATTTTAGAGATGTAACTACTAGATTGGGCGATGACCTGACTGGTCTCCGCAAGCAGGAAATTGCTACTAAGCTCAGTCGCTACCTTTTAGCGAACCAAGGCGATCGTATGGCAATGGCTGGCAGCGTAGAGCAGCGTTTTCCATTCTTGGATAATCGAGTGAACGATTTGGCCTTTTCGCTCAATACAGATGACCTTTTGAAGCAGGGCGATGGTAAGTTTGTCTTGAGGGAAATGTTTAAGGACCTTTTGCCCAATGAGCTACTTATGCGGAAGAAACAAGGCTATTTAACTCCGGACTTTCAAGTTGTTAAAAAATTGCTCAAAGTTGGAAAGCTACAATCAGTTTTGCACCCGGTTAAATGTGCCGAAATCGGGATATTCAAATACAGTAAAATTGAGCCGATAATTCAACATATAGATACGGAAATCAAAGCGCGATTCCTGCTTTTTGCTTACACTACACATCTGCTGAATGGAGAGTTCATAGTAGGACAAAACAATGGATAACCTAAGGTTGCAGCCGCCCTCACCACGCAAGCTAACACCAGAACACTTTGTGCAAAATGAGCTTTTCCGCGAGCTCGCCACCCCGATCAATCAGCAATACTTCCCTGTAATTCGTGATGCCCAATTATATATTCGGAAAGACGGGCTCATTGTAAATGCTGAAGGTTGGCACCATCCCGACGGCTTGCTAGTGGGTGAAGCGATGTATGCTCCCGACTGGCAGGGTGACCGCAAAATATTCGGCCAGCAATTCCGCAAGCTTACCCTGCGGCCTGGTACATATGATCCGGTGCCTTATGACCAGCGGGGAGCGCTATTCCGCGAGTATGATCCTGCGTTGGACCAAACCGAAATCAATCCTCTGTTCGCTAAGTACAAGCAAATCTTCGACCGCTCCGAATTTGCAGCATATATTTCTGGCGAAACTGTATTCCAGCGCCTCATGCCTAAATTGATTGCCGAGGGCAACCCTGTGGTGGGCGATATAGCGAGTGTTGATGAAATTCTGGGGATGGATTTAAGCAGTGTTGAAATGGGTTTTACGGGCGCGCCTTCGTTTGGTCAATTAGACCAATTACATGACTTAGATTTGATCTTCTCTGGAACACTAGAAGAAAATCTAGCGATAGCAAAAGCCATGCGCCATACTGTGCTCACTCAGCCTGACAGACGGCTTACTGAAGGTGGAAAAGGGTGGAATATTCGTTTCTTCAATGACCGCCACACCTTGATTTGCAGTTTCTTTACTTACAAAAATCCAGAAGACGCTCCTTTACGCGAATTCCAGATGGAGATTATTGAACCCGATGTCGTTATGGAAGGTGAAGTATTTAGTGACACTCATGCCATGTACACGCCAACTGTTTTAGGTCTGGATGGTGTCCGTTTGCTCGGAGTGGGGAATGTAGAGGCTAATACATCGCTGCATGAGCCAGTACAGTTAATTGCATATCACACGGCCACGCGAGGTGAGTGTTTTGAGGGTGACAAGGTTCGGGCCCGCGGTGCGCTTGTCCAGGTAACCACACCTGACAGCCAACATTTAGGGGTTTGCGTAATTGAGCGCGAAGGCATCAGGAATCTCACTCCGACCTGGGAAGGTTTCTATATTGATAATTAACAGTTAATAAAAGTAAACTAATAACAATAAGGGGAATCTATGACTACAAAAATCATCGCTCACCGAGGCTACTCGGACAAATACCCAGAGAACACGCTCACAGCATTTAAAGCAGCGCTCGACCATGGCAGTGATGCAATTGAGTTAGACGTGCATATGACGAGCGACGGTCAGCTTGTTGTCCATCACGACTACTACTTAGGCAACCCTGACAATGGCGAAGGATTGATCTTTACAAAAGACCTGGCGTATATAAAAGGTTTAAAGATCGGTGAAACCGAAGTAATTCCCACACTAGAAGAAGTGTTTGAGCTTGTTGGTAACAAAATGCGATACGAGCTTGAGCTAAAGGGATTCACTGAGGACTTCTTGCAAAAAGTAGTAGAACTAGTAAGGCGCTTCGACCTTGCCAACAATATTGAGTTTACCTCGCCAACCGTCTACAACCTGACGAAACTTAAAGAGTTGGAACCGAGCTTTAAAACTGGAACCTTTGCCGCGCCGTTCCCGGGCTGGATGGACAAGAGCTTGGGGCAAACATTGCTTATTAACGGTGCGAAGTTGGGCGGCATTAATGTGTTGCATTGCCCGCTCGATATCATTGACGAGCAGCTGGTCTCATCTGCTCACGATAATAATTTGCTTGTGCATGCTGCCGACTGCAATACAGAAGAAACTCTGCAAAAAGCCTTTGCGTTTGGAGTAGACCAGCTTTCTACTAATATGCTCGAGCTGGCACTCGAAGCCCGCAACAGATAACACTACTGTTATGTCTGCAATCTATTTTTCGCCTTCTTTAATGTGCGCAAATCTCTTGAGTTTGGAGCGCGATCTGGCTGTGTTGGATAGCCACAATTTTGAATATATACATCTGGATATTATGGATGGCCACTTTGTACCGAATATCACATTTGGATTTGATGTCGTCAACCAAATAGGCGATCTCACAAAAACCCCCAAGGATCTGCACCTTATGATGCAGCAGCCTGAGCTTGCAATTGAAAGCCTCAAGCTTCGGCCGCAGGATTTGGTGACATTTCATATTGAGTGCAAAAGCAGCCCATGGTCGGTTATCCACGAAATTAAAATGCGAGGCGCTAAAGTTGGGCTTGCTGTTAATCCCGACACTCCGCTTGATAAGGTTCGCCCATTTTTAGGCAAGGTAGATCATGTTCTAGTCATGACAGTATGGCCAGGATTTGCTGGACGGGCATTCGTTGCAACCTCCGAAGGCAAAGTGAGAGGGTTAGTAGAGTATGCCATCAGTAGCTACCAGGACCTTATAATTGGTATCGATGGCGCTGTCGGGTTTGAAGAAATAGAGAGGTTCAGCAAAATAGGTGTTCGACATTTTGTGCTCGGTACCTCGGCACTTTTTAAAGGTGATTTGCACGAACAAGCAGGTGAAGTGCGTGAGTTAAAAACGAAGCTAACGGAGATGAGCTTAGTATGATTTACATTGCATCTGATCACATAGGTGTTGCGCTTAAAGCGCGAGTAATTGAAGTACTAAAAGAAAAAGACAAGGCCGTCGAAGATCTTGGCCCGCAAACCACCGAACGAGTAGACTATACCGATTTTGCTAAAGACTTGTGCGCAAAAGTGTTGGCCGATGAAGGATCGAAAGGCATCCTAATTTGTGGCACAGGCATCGGCATGAGCATAATGGCCAATCGCCACAAAGGAATTCGGGCAGCGGTGTGCACACATGAATATGTTGCCGAGATGACCCGTAGGCATAACGATGCGAATGTGCTATGCTTGGGCGCTCGGGTAGTAGGGGAGGAATTGGCGCTAGCGATAGTGGAAAGATTTTTAGCGACTGAGTTTGAGGGCGGAAGGCATTTGGTGCGGATACAAAAGATAGAAGAGTAGCATAACGCTACCAGTCTAGTTCGCCCAGTCGTTTGTTTAATCGTTCTAGCCCGTCCCAAAAATAGTTCGCGGAAGGTCCCCGCGGGGTCACCATGAGATTATTTTAAATTTACAGATAAGAAAAGTTCGAGATTTACGCGCTCGGACTTTTCTTTTTGGCTACTACCTCTGTTAAGGAGTGTTCGATTCCCCGTTGGCCGGCCAGTGGTAAAGTTGTGAAACATATTTTGCTATAGTTACAGTATGCAACGTGAGCTGAAAATTAGAATAGATACCGTACCGAACATCGAGGAACGCATTATTCAAGCTGGCGGCTTCAAAGGAAGGCGAGCTACGTATCAATATATCTATTTTAATCAGCCCGAAGGAGATATCCTTAAAATAACAAAGAAGCCTGAGGGTACTTTCAAGACGGTTATTAAGGCGCGTGACGGCAAATTCGACATTATTTCTAGCGAACCCATAAGCAATGAGAGTGAACTTGTCCGGGAGCTTACTGCTAAATTTGGCGTAAAGAAGAAACTTATTAACCGTAGGCAGTTCTTTACACTTGATGAAGATAAGTTGAGTCTGAACGACATTGAAGGTGTGGGCAAAATTTTGATCATAGAAGGCACTGACCCAAGCATAGAGATTGCTGTTCGACTCGGCATTGTGAATCCGGAAGTCGTCACGAAATCTTTTGATGATTTGTAGGCTACTCATCGCTAACACATGGGGCTTACGTCCACCGCTCAATTTAATAGTACGGCGCACGCCCAGCGCGCCGTACTTTATTGTTAGTGACCTCCGTCGCCTCCATCACTACCACTATCACCATGACCGGCGTCGCCGGCTATGTCGGCAAGGCCGTCTACGATGTCGGGGAGGTTTGTGAGCGGCGAGTCCCATGCTTCGCCCTTATCCGCAACCTGTCTCGGCCGAGCTGATTTTTGTGCAGCAAGCCTTTCGTCAGGGGTCGCCCTGCCGCGAATTGCGTCAATAATATGCGGCACCCAGGTGAAATTACCATGCGCCGTGGTCATTACTCCACTGACTACTGCGCACACGGCAATAATCGCCCCAAGCGGCAGCAAGCATGCGAGCTGGGCGTGGTAGGCCACTTCTCGCAGCAGCATAAGCTGCACGAGAGCATGCACACTCAGCGCCAAAGCAACA